>ENA-OPWX01000161-OPWX01000161.1-human-gut-metagenome-genome-assembly--contig:-NODE-161-length-63347-cov-3.335414_pt1 | contig 63347 bp, 81 predicted proteins | sample MGYA00241514_ERZ502020 | MGnify/ENA primary metagenome ERZ502020 (study PRJEB25962, sample SAMEA2042105) | human gut metagenome | biome: human gut; feature: human-associated habitat; material: faeces... | reverse complement strand
TAACAGGGACAGTGACAGGTGAGAAGTTTGTAGGCGGCATTGCCGGATGGGGCGCTGGTACAATCGAAAACTGCTATGCGCTGGCAAATGTAACTGCAACAGGAGTCAGTGCAGGCGGCATTGCCGGATATTATTGTAGTAATTTTACCATAGAAAACTGCTATTACAGCGGCAATGTATCCGCAAGCAAATGTGCAGGCGGCATTGCAGGATCTGCATTGGGAGGCACAATCCAAAATTGCGTTTCTCTGGCAGAAAGCGTGACAGGCAGTAATGCAAACCGCATTGCAGGGAAGAATAGTGCAACATTAACTAACAACTACGCTTGGAACGGCACAAAGGTAAGCGGCTCTGCTACTCCTGATGGCGCAGACCTCGCCTATACAAACGGAACACTTTCTCCGCAGTTCTCCGCAATTTTCGGCGAGAATAATTCCGCATGGGACTTCACAGACAACGGCTTGCCGATATTGAAAAACACAGGCGGCACGCAGTCCGCATATCTTCCGCCTTATCTGACAGGAGAAGGCTTTTACGGCAAAGGCACAGAGAAAAACCCTTATGAGATTCGCAATGTCAATGATTTGAAGCTGCTGGCGGAAAAGGTAAACGGCGGCGTAACATACAAAGACAAATACTTCAAGCTGACCGCAGATATTGACTTGAAGAATGAACCAAATTGGACACCCATCGGAACAATGCTGGTCGAAGAAGGAAGACCTTTTCAAGGAACATTTGACGGCGGTGGGCATCAGATTACCAATCTTAAAATATCCAACGGCGGACAGTATGCCGGCTTATTCGGCTATACGGAAGGTGCTGTCATCAAAAGCTGCAATGTCACAGGGAAAATCAATGGATATAACTGTACAGGCGGCATTGTGGGATATGCAAACAATAATACGCATATTTTGAATTGCTCCTTCCAAGGCAATGTGGAGGGAGATGGTGAGGAAAGAGGCGGCATTGTCGGGCATACATCAAGCGGCTGTGAAGTCAGCGGCTGCTTTGTAACAGGGACAGTGACAGGTGATAGGGAGGTAGGCGGTATCGCCGGATCGGGCGTTGGCACAATCAAAAACTGCTATGCCTTGGCAGATGTGACTGCAACAGGAGTCAATGCAGGTGGCATTGCCGGACATGCTTACCATGTTACCATAGAAAACTGCTATTACAGCGGCAATGTTTCGGCGAGAAATGACGCAGGTGGCATTGCAGGATTTGTCTCCGGTTCTATAATAAAAAACTGCGTTTCTCTGGCAAAGAGCGTGACAGACGGCGACTGTGTAAACCGTATTGTAGGGGATGTGAGTAGGGTTGAGAATGTAACCTTAACGAGCAACTACGGCTACAACAGAACCAAGCTTGTAGTATACGGGAAAGAAGGCTATGCGGATATTGATACCACAGATGTAAAACAAGGTACAACTGTTTTCGTTTCCAAAGGCAAGATTATGACGGATGTGCCAAACCAAACTTTGTTTGATTGGGAGACAAATGGCTTTATCGCGGCAAACGGCTGGTCAATCCCGATCGATGCGTATAAACTCCCCTCTTTGCATGGGGGTGAATATCCCGACTTGCCCAACCTGCCGAGCAAAGACCTTACCATCGACACAGCACCACAGCACTTTACAACAAAAAATATCGGCAACGGCTTTGTGGTAAAGGTGACTTCTGAGGGAACGCTTAACGAAAGTATTGAATTTACAAAGGAATATCGTCTGCATGATACAACAGGCGAATGGATGAGTGCCGTTCCCAATACCGCAGGGACATACGATGTGAAAATTACCCGTGCGGCAGATGGCGATATCAACCCCTTTGCCTGCGAGATTTCCGAAGGGCTTGTGCTGACGAAAAAGCGCAGCAGTGGCGGCGGCGGTACAGCAACCCAGACCTATACCGCGCAGTTCGATACAAACGGCGGCAGTGCAGTCGGCAAGGTAAAAACGGATAAAAACGGCAAAATCGAAAGACCTGCCGACCCGACAAAAGAGGGCTATATTTTCGTCGGCTGGTATAGCGACAGCAAGCTGACAAAGCCCTTTGATTTCAGCGCAGAGCTGACCGCGAATAGCACGCTTTACGCAAAATGGAAAGAAAATAACGAAATTATCCTCACGATTGGCAGTCGGAAGATTTCTGTATTCGGCAGAGAAATCCAAAATGACGTTGCCCCGAAAATCGTGAACGATAGAACCATGCTTCCGATTCGTATTGTGGCGGAAAGCCTTGGCGGAACCGTAACATGGAACGGCGAGCTGCAGCGCGTCACCATTCAGAAGGGCGCAGATGTCATTCTCATTACCATCGGCGCAGATACGGCGTATGTCAATGGCACGGCTGTGAAGCTGGATGCCGCGGCATTCGTGGAAAACGGCAGAACCTATCTGCCCCTGCGGTTCGTTTCCGAAACCCTTGGCGCACAGGTGGTGTGGAATGAAGCCGAAAAAACAGTAACCATTACAAAATAAATTTTTGACAGATACCCTCTTTGTCAAACGGCAGGGAGGGTATTTTGCCTTTCCAAAAAGCGTATTTCGGCGCGTTTGCCCTTGCGGCGGAGTGAAATAGATGATAAAATGTGATTGCAATCACAGGTAAAACGGAAAGAGGGGGACGATTTTGTCACCAAGAGGAAAACAGACGAATGGCTTGCTTACGCAACAGAAAATGCTGCGTGCGGCAGTAGCATTGTTTCTGGAAAGCGGCTACGAAAAAACCACAACGGCAAAAATTGCAAAGGCGGCAGGCATGACACAAAGCTCTTTCTTTCGGGCATTTGCGAGCAAGGAGGCACTGCTGCTGGAGCTGGTGCGGCGAATGTTCGGGGGACAGTTTGCCTTGGCGGAGCAGCATAGCGGCATAGAGGACCCGGTGCTTCTGTATGCGGTGGAAACATCGTTGCAGCTGCATATTGCGGAGCTGACAGAACCGCTGCGTGAGCTGTATGTGGTGGGGTATTCCCTGCCGACCACCTCGGCGTATATCTATCAGAGCATGGCAGGGCGGCTACAGTCCATTTTCGGGAAATATATGCCCGATTTGGAATTGAAGGATTTCTACGAAATGGAAATTGCATCGGCAAGCATCATGCGGGGCTTCATGGCAATGCCGTGCGATGTTTATTTCACCATGGAAGCGAAAATTTCTCGCTTCCTGGAATGTTCGCTCAAGCTGTATGATGTGCCGCAGGAGCAGAGAAAGGGCGTAATTGCGGCGGTGCTGCAAATGGATTTGCGGCGCATGGCAGAGGGAATTATTCAGAAAACAGTGGCACAGGCGGAGGAAGGCTTTGCGGCACTGCCTGCCCTCAAAAAATAAGAGGAAATGCAAAAGAGGTCTGTACCAAAGGGTACAGACCTCTTTTCGCCTATCGGGATTACATATCCTCCAAGCGTCCGTGCTTTTCATATCTGGAAACACGGCTGATTTTATTTTCCTCATCCACGAAAACAACCTTCGGCGGATTCACAGCCGCCTCCTCGGGTGTCATCTGGCAATAGCACATCAGAATGATTTTATCACCCTTTTGCACACAGCGCGCCGCCGCACCGTTCAGACAAATCATGCCACTGCCTGCTTCGCCTGCGATGGTGTAGGTTTCAAAGCGTTCTCCGTTGTTGATATCTACAATCTGCACCTTTTCGTATTCAAGAATCCCTGCTGCGGCAAGCAAATCGGAATCAACGGTAATGCTGCCAACATAATCCAATTCTGCCTGTACGACAGTCGCTCTGTGAATTTTTCCCTTTAACATATTCAAATACATATCGTTTTCTCCTTAGCCCTCGTAAATAAAGTTGTCAATCAATCTGGTTTTGCCGATATAAACTGCCATGGCAACCAATACGGGAGGCTGCATTTTGCTGACAGGCTCAACGGAAACGGCATCCACTGCCTTGACATAATCAATGCGTGCCAGAGGCTCTTTTTCAATCAATTCCTTCATAGCTGTTGTGATGGCATCTGCGGATGCTTCGCCATCTGCCGCCAGCTTCTGTCCCAGCTTCACTGCCTGACTCAGCACCAAAGCCGCCTGACGTTCTTCTTCGTTCAGGTATGTATTTCTGGAGCTTTTTGCCAGACCGTCTGCTTCACGCACAATAGGGCAGCCGATGATTTCAATATCAAAATTCAAATCACGCACCATGCGGCGAATAACGGAAAGCTGCTGTGCATCCTTCTGCCCGAAATAAGCACGGTCGGGTGCTACGATATGGAACAGCTTGGAAACAACGGTACAAACGCCACGGAAGTGAATGGGTCTGCTCTTGCCGCAAAGCTCGCCTGTCAGTCCGCTCATATCCACAAATGTGCAAGCATCCTCTGCGTACATTTCGGAGGGTTCGGGGTTAAAAAGAAGCGCAGCGCCTGCGTTTTCGCAAAGTGCGGCATCCCTCTCCAAATCTCTGGGGTAGCTTGCCAGATCCTCTGTAGGCCCGAACTGTGTGGGGTTTACAAAGTCACTTACAACAACTCTGTCATTTTCCTTTACCGCTCTGTCGATCAAGCTCTTGTGTCCTTCGTGAAGAAAGCCCATTGTGGGAACTAATCCAACGGAAAGCCCCTCGGCTCTCCATGCCTTCACTGCTGCTCTGACTTCTGAGATAGTTTTTACGATTTTCATGGTTTGCCTCCGTATTAGTACAATTTATTGATAATGTCATCTGCGATTTTAAAGGTATGCTCTGCGGCAGGGAAGGTGCCTTCCTTAACCTCTTTGATATAATCCGTAAAGCCCTGCTTCATCACTTCGCCTGCGTTTGCAAAATGCTTTACAAATTTCGGCTTAAAATCGGAGAAAAGCGCAAGCATATCCTGATAAACCAAAACCTGCCCATCGCAGTCCGCACCTGCGCCAATGCCGATGGTAGGGATGGAAACGCTTTCTGTAATCAGCTTTGCCAGCTTTGCGGGGATACATTCCAGAACGATGGCAAATGCGCCTGCTGCCTCAACTGCCTTTGCTTCTTCAATCAATCTGCGTGCATCTGCCTCGCTCTTACCCTGCACCTTAAAGCCGCCGAAGGCATTGACAGACTGGGGGGTCAGCCCGATGTGTGCCACAACGGGGATAGATGCCTCTGTGATTGCTTTAATCTGGGGACAAACAGACGCGCCGCCCTCCAGCTTGACAGCCTGACATCTGCCTTCCTTCATCAGTCTGCCTGCATTCACAACGGCATCATAAACGGAGGTCTGGTAGCTCATAAAGGGCATATCGCCGACAACGAGTGCATTTTTTGCACCTCTGGTAACAGCGGCGGTGTGGTGAATCATATCCTCCATGGTAACGGAGATGGTATCCTCATAGCCGAGCATAACCATGCCCAAAGAGTCGCCAACCAAAATGGTATTTACGCCACATTCATCCACTAGCTTTGCTGTGGAATAATCATAAGCGGTCAGCATAGTGATTTTGTCTCCGTCCAATTTTTGCTGCTGCAGGGTAGCTACTGTGTTTTTCATTGTTCCAACTCCTTTTCCAAATGCTTGTAATCCTTCTGCGGGTGCTTTTGCTGAGCAATTCTGATAAGCTGTTTGGAAAGGGCGGTGTAGGCTGTCAGAATATCCTGACCTACAGTGCTTTCCACTGCAAATTTCCGTATCTCCTGCAAATGCTTCGATACGGTTTGGGCATCTCCACGCTCGATGGGACCTGTAAGTGCATTTACCGCACCCTTTTCTGCCACGCTCTGCGCATTTCCCAGAAGAAGGGGAGATAAAGCCTCTGCTGCTGCCGCTTCGGAAAAGCCGCATTTGACAAGCAGGGCGGTGCCCATATCTGCCAGTGCGACAATCTGGTTGCTGACCATAACTGCGGCTGCATGGTAGAGGGCTTTGCTGTCGGGAGAAATGGCAACTACGGTGTTTCCCATTTCGCTGAACAGTGCTTTTAGCTCCGCAAGATGTGCGTCACTTCCTTCGATGGTAAAGCACGCCTTCCCCAAATCCAGATAGGAGGTTGCTTTGCTGCTGATTGCATACAGGGGATGAATCGAATACCGATAGGCTCCTCTGTTTTCTGCATCAAAAAAAACGGTCGATGGAATCGAACCGCTGCAATGACATATATTTTTATTTTTGATAGGCAGATTACGCATGTCATCCCATATCTCACCGATTGCGCCATCCGGCACAGTGAGAAAAAGGGTATCACTGTCTTTCGTAATTTCTTCTATACTTGTATAGTATCTGCTCTGTGTAAATTCTGCGGCCTCCTTTGCGGAGGCGGGTGTGCGGCTGTAATAACCGCTGATTTCGATGCCGTGCATCGCAAGATATTTACCCAGTGTGAAGCCGACCTTTCCGGCTCCGATAAAACCTGCTCTCATACCTATCACCTTCCTTCACAAAGAAGTGATAAGACAAGATACATCTGCTGCCATTTGTGCCGTTCCGAGGATACAGCCATCCGGCGAATCAAAAAAATAAAATATATAAAATTTGCAGTATAGCTTCTTTCAGAATGCCATCCGTCAGTTAATATAGCACATTTATCCCGATTTGTATAGAGGAAATTGTGAAAGAGTATCAAAAGCCTTTAAAGCGAAAGGGATTGGCTTTGTTTCCGAAGGAAAAAGGAAAAACGGCTCGTATTCGGAGGGAGGCTTCGGAAGAAAACGAACCGTTTTTTGGAGAATTTTCATTGGAAAGGAAAATAGAATTTCAGCGTTTTTGCGGATAGCACCAAAACAAGCAACGGTAAAAAACCATTCCTTGTTTTGCATGTGAAAAATATGAGATAAGAGTTATTTTTAGGGTACCATTCTGTGTGCTACATTCCCAGAGAAACCAGAGGAATGAAGATAAACAATGTCAGAATGGGAATCAAAATCTGTGTGACAGCAATATCAAAGTACACCTCCTTATGTGTCAGCTTACAGATTCCGAGTAACGTGATTTGTGCGCCCTGATGGGGCAGGGTATCCAGTGTACCCGCTGCGATGGCACCGATACGATGCACTGCTTCCAGACTAACGCCCATGCTCTTATAGGTATCTGTCAATGCCGCGAAGGCAACACCCATACCACCGGAGGCGGAGCCGCAAACGCCTGCGCAGATTGCGATGGTTACTGCAACGAATACCAGAGGGGAGATGGAGAGGTTTTGCAGATGGGTAATCAGATAATGGAACCCGTCTGTCTGCTCTACCACGCCGCCGAAGCCGACAACGATCGCAGTGTTCAGGATGGCAGAGCCGGAGTCTGCCGCACCCTTGTTGAATACCTCAATCCAGCTGTTGATATTTGCAACCTTCTTGAACATCAGCACAACCGCTAAGATAATGCCGACGGTTACGGAGGTTTCCACGGGCAGCTTCAGTGCATTGAAGCACAGGATGATTGCCGCAATGGGAATCAGCGCAATGATGGGGTGGGGCAGGTTATCAGAGGAGCGTTCCTCCAATTCCTCTGCGGAAAGCTGCATTTTCAGGCTTGCGTCCTCAAAGAGCTTGCCCTGCGCCGTAAATTTTCTGGCTCTGCATTCCAGCCAAACGAAAATCATCAGGAACTCTGCGGCGGTGGCAATCAGGGAGGGGAGGAAGGCTGCCGTTGCAGTTGTGCCTAAGCTTTTCATGGCGATGGTGTTCTGAATAGAGGGAGAGCCGGGCGCTGTCATGGACCATGTCCAGCAGCCTGCCGAAATTGCCGCAGGAATCAGGCGGCGTGTCAGATTGGCACGCTTGAACATCTGCAAAGCAATGGGGTAAACCACGAAGAATACAACAAAGCCGCTCACACCGCCGAAGGTCAAAAGACCTGTGATACACATAATCATGGGAGCAACAAAGTGGTTGCCGCAGAAGCATCCCATGGTGCGTGCGATGGATTCCGCCGCCCCTGTGAACTGATAGACTGCACCAAAGAGCGCGCCGACAAAGAAAATCAGAAAATACTTCGTGATATAATCCGATGTGGCAGGCATGAAGTGCTGCAGCAGGGTATCCAGAATGGGCATACCGGAAAGCACGATAACAAAGATGGTAACAACCGGTGCCAGAATCAAGGCACTCATTTGTCGAAATGCCAGCACGCCAAAGAGGATGATGGCGATCAGCAAAATCAATACGCTAAAATTCATATTCCCTTCTCCTTTCCTTTATGAAAGCCGATTAACGGAAATTGGGTTTGCGTTTTTCCAGGAACGCCTGCATCCCAACCTGCTTATCCTCAGTTGCGAAGCAAAGCCCAACCAAGTCCTTCTCTACCTCCAAAGCATTCATCAAATCCATATCTGCGCCCTTGTTGATAGAGAGCTTTGCATACTTGATTGCCATTGGGGACACCTTTAAAATATCATCCATCAGTGCCTTTGCTTCATCCATCAGAGCCTCTGCGGGAACCACTCTGTTTACCAGACCGTAACGCAGGGCTGTCTGTGCATCAATGTGCTTGCCTGTGTAAATCATTTCCTTTGCCAGGCCTGTACCAATCAGACGAGGCAGTCTCTGCCCTGTTCACTTCTGTAGGGCTGCATCTGCACGATGTCTGCGCCTGCAACAAAGCCTCTGCCTTCGCCTGTGATGATAACGCCGTAGATGTCATTTTCTTTGCTTACATAATCGAATACCATCTGCAGCTCATCCAAGGTCTGATTGTTCAGAGCGTTCAGCGCCTTGGGGCGGTTCATAGTAACGATGAGTACATGGTTTTCCAGATCCAGCTTCAGGTTTTCCAGTGCGTTTGTGTTCAGGTTTTTCATAATAAATTCCTCCTTGATGTCTTGTGTTTTGTTTTGTGTTTTTTATTGGTTTTTGTATAGTTTTTATATTTTTTCACGGAAGGAGACAGCTTTTTTTGTACGCCGCTTGCTGATTTTTGGGTACAAAAAGAACACCTGCTGTTTTCGCATTTTTTCACGAAACACCCGATTTCTTCGGGGGACGGAAATCCGCAAAAACAGCCTGCGGTGTCTCTCCCGTTATAAACGTATGAAGTTATCTTTTTTGCAGCTCATATTTTGCAATCTCCTTTTCCTGCAGCACACGCAGCAGCTTTGCCTGCATCCCTAAGGGCATATCCCCGATTTCATCCAGAAAAAGCGTTCCGCCGCTTGCCAGCTCGAATTTTCCTTTTTTGCCGCCCTTTTTTGCTCCTGTGAAAGCACCCTCTTCGTATCCGAACAGCTCACTTTCCAAAAGCTCATTGGGAATGGCGGCACAGTTAATGCTGACCATCGGCTTTTCCCGCTGCTCTCCGTTGTTGTGGATGGCGTTGGCGAAAACCTCCTTGCCTGTGCCCGTTTCGCCTGTCAGCAGAACGGGGAACATGGTCTTGGCGGCTTTATAGCCTGCCTTTTTGACCTCTGCAAAGCGTGGGCTGTTGCCGACGATTTTATCGAAGGAATATTGCGAGCTGTTTCTGCTGCGGTATTCCTCTCTGTAAAATTCATATTCGGAATATTTCCGCATCAGCTTCTTTGCAGAATCCAGAGTTTGCAGTCGGAATTTTACCTGTGCCACGCCTGCAATGACATTGTGGTTTTCGTCATATACGGCGGAGCGGTTTACCAGAAAGATTCTGTCCGAATCATCGTCCGATTTTTCGCTTAGGCGAAGAATGGCGCCTTCCTCTTGGTAGGCATAATTGACAATGTCAATCATTTTTGTATTGGGGATAATCTCTGCAATACTTCTGCCGATGGCATACTCTCTGGTGGTTTTCAGGTATTGGCAGTATTGCTCGTTTATATCTGTAATCACATCATGGTTATCGACAACGACGAAGCCGTCATCGGTCAGCGTCAGTATCTCGTCAAAGATGTATTTGTATCGTTTGTCTTGATTTATTTCTGTCATGCTCTCTCCTCCTTTCTTTTTATTTTAGCACGCTTTTTTGCGGTTCTATTGAAATTCTCTGTTTGGGGACTGGATTCTTCTTTTAGAGACTTAATTCTCTTTTTAGAGACGGTGTTCTCTGTTTGGAAACAAGACTCTCCGATCGGAAACACATTTCTTCTTTTGGAGACATAGTCTCTAAATAGAGACAAAGTCTTTGCTTGAAAAAACAAATGTCTTTTTCTATAGAAAGAAGCATTTTGCCCCCTTTTCCGTTGCTACGGAGGGTAAATCCGTTTTATTTTTCGGAAAAAAATGTTGATTTTCGTCAAAAACAGGTCGGCGAAAAGTCGCAGTTTTCCTTGATTTCTAAGGCTTTTTCCGGAGAAGGGGAGTTTCCCTTTCCAAAGACTGCCGCCTTCCTTTTTTGCTTTGGGCAGGTGGTTTTATTTTTTTCTTTCTGCCCTATATAAGAGCAAGAAGTGTGCCAAAGTTGAAATTTTGTAGAATATTTTTTGCGAAGGGGCGAAAAACCTTGATTTTTCGGGCTTTTTCTACATTCGGAAAAATTTTCTTGTTTTTTCTAAATGAAAATCAAAAAGAGACATTTGTCTCCAAAAGGAGAATGTTTAGAAAAAATGGAGAGAAAACAGAAGGGGAGAGACAGCTTTGTTTCTGAATGGAAAAGAAGAAAAAGGTTGTGCTTATGCAAACGCACCCTCTGCTGCCATATCCTCATACAAATCGGTAATGGGGTCTCCCTTGGATTGCAGATACGCAGCAGTGAAGGGAACACCCGCGGCGGAGGAGGGGTATACGCCTAAGCCATGGTTCACATAATAAGGATCTAAGCCGGCGGCAAGAATTTCGTCCTTTGTTAGCCCCTGTGTCAGCTGATGCACGATGGTGCCCATCATCTCCAAATGGGCGAATTCCTCTGTAGCAATGTCATTCAGCGTTGCTTTTGCCTCGGGCGTTACCATCGTAAATTTCTGGCTGAGATACCGCAGGGATGCACCCAGCTCGCCATCTGCACCCCCATACTTCATTAGAGTATAGGCTTACTGATCAATTAAAAACAGCTCAAGGCTGCTATCATGTTTATGAAAGATTATCTTATCACAGATAGATTTAAACGCTTTTCGTTTATCTTCCATCTGGCGGGAATCATCACGCAGGATTTCAATAACGGATGCAATTTTTGTTGAAAAGGCGGCTTGGTCGAAGGGCATATTCTGCCGTTCTTCAATCTCTGCGATATGCTCCTTCAATTCTGCGATTTCCTTTTCGATATTCATTTTATTGGAGCGGTATTCCTCCAGAGTATCAATATCATTCAAGTAGGCATCCTTTGCCTTTTTCAATCTCTGCTGTGCTTTGGCAAGGAGCGGCACATAAACATCCAGTTCATCGGATGCAGGAAGTTCGCGGCGTACGGTGTAGCGGCAGCCTTCGGTATCCGGATGTGCGGCAATTTTTTCAAGTTCGGATAAAATAGCAGGAATCAGTCTGTTCGATGAAACGGCGTGAGAATCGTGGCACTGTCCGTGATTATAGCCGCCGCACTGAAACTGAACGGCACCGTTTTTATATTTTGTGCCGACAATCAGACTTCTACCACAGGAGGAGCATTTTACCATGCTGGAAAGCCAATGAATCCCTTCTGTATCGGGGCGTTTATGCTTATAGTGGGTTTTCTTCTCGGCGTGGAAACGGGAAGCGGCTGCCTCCCAAACATCCTCTGAAACAATAGGCTCCCAATTTCCTTTGGAGACGATAGAGGCGGGGTCAGAATAGTCACGGTTGTGCATACGTCCGGGTGTCCAGCGGGAATACCCCTTATACACGGGATTGTTAAGGATATATTGGATGGTGCGATTTTCAAAGACATTTCCTCTATGGGTGCGGTAGCCAATTTGGTTCATTTGACGAGAGAGGGCAAACATGGAGGTGCCTGCGATATACTGCTCAAAAATATAGCGAACCATCTTCGCCTCCTCCGGAACGATGGTGAGGCTTTTGTTTTCGTTCTTATATCCGAAGGGAGCGGTTGCCTGCCATTCGCCTGCCTGTGCCTTTTTAATCATGGTCTTATTCACTTCCTCTGCCAGGTTCAGAGAATAGTATTCTGCCATAGCTTCAAGCATGGACTCATAAATGACTGCGAATTTATCATCCTGCGGGATAGGCTCTTTTACGGAGATAACCTTCACGCCATCCTTTTTCAGCAGGGCTTTATACAGAACGGAATCCTCCTTATTTCTGGCGAAACGGTCAAATTTATGTACGATGATATATTGAATGTGATTGGATTTTTTTCGGGCCTGCCGAATCATGGCTTGAAATGCAGGACGCTTATCGGCACGCTTGCCGGAAATGCCTTCGTCCATAAAAATAAATTCTTCGGGAATGTGATACCCATTATTGCGGGCATATTCTTTAATATCCGCCAACTGAGCGGCGGGGGAATAATCGGTTTGCTCGTCCGTGGAAACGCGGACGTAAGCAGCTGCGATAATCATAAAAAAGACCTCCTTTATTTATAAAATGCATGAGAAGGGGTTTATTGGGGAGGGTTGCAATCTTTGCAAGGGGTATAGCCTTCGGAGATAGCAGCCTCTTTATTATAAATCCAGATAGGATAGTCCCAATGATAGCAGCTATATGTATGATAGCGAGAGCCTGTCTCGGTAACGATTACTGCTCCATTGTGATAAAAGTCGTATTCATCACGGATAGAGAAATATCTATCAGAAAGTTCTTTATAGTTTCTATCGCTGTATTCAGAGGATGCTTCGAGGGAAGAATACTCTTTTTTTAGAGTTGCATTTTGTGAATATTGATAGGCATTTCCTGCCAAGCTACACGCAAGTAAGGCGGCACATAGAATCAAAGGAACGACAAAGCATTTCTTTGGTTTATCTGTGGATGGCGTTACTGGTGCAGGAGCAACGGAAGGACAAATTTCATCAAGGGAAAGTTGTTGTTCCATAACTGCGTTATCGGTATTGCTTTGATTTTTAGTCTGTGCCGCTTTCAGTTCCTCGACCTGCTTTGCGTATGGGTCTGGATTCCTCTTTTCTTTATTAACAGGCTTTATCCCGAGTTTGGATTTAATAAAAACAGAAAGGCGAGACCAAAGAACAACCATAATACATATCATTGCACCTGAGAGAAGTCCGACGAAAGCTTTCTCCAATATGTTTTCTAACATAATATACCTCCTAAAATGCTTTCTATTTAGCGGTTTTTTATTAAATTTACAAAGCCATAGATGCAGATTGCAATATTAAGAGCGAGAAAACCATACTGTATAGTAGTGAAAACTCTATCAGACATACCATGAGTTTCTTTTTCTGATTGTTCAGTCTGAATATTTTGATTTGTTTCAGTAGGGGCAGTTCCGTGATAAGCATAATACCAGACTTCTTCTATTTCTGGATCATAATATTTTTCATAATCTTCATCATCATAAGAGGCTTCATCATTATAGCTTTCTTCAAATCTGATACAGTAGCCGAAACGGTATCCATCGCAATATCCATAAGCATAGGGGGATTCCTGTGGATAGTCATTATCTTCATATTCCGTCCATGGATTAAAGGAATCTGTGCCATTATGGTAATCGGAATAACCATCGTCTTCGCCATTCCATGCTCCAATATCATAGCCGCAATCAAAGCCATCGACATACTCATCCAGAAAGGGTTGGTACTCCCAAGGGTAGGCAGTGTCATAGGCTATTTCAGCTACATCGTAGGGACAAATACTGTGATAGTGCTGATGTGCAGGATAACCGTGGTGGTAATGATACCCATTAGGGCTATTATGTCCTCCTTTTTCATCCGTTCTGCCGGGGTGGGCGGCGGAGGCGGCGGGGAAGCACAAAAGCAGCAGGAGAAAGAGGGGGATAAACTTTCGCATGAATTTCTCCTTTCAGAAATCAATGAAAATGACATTGTTTATGCGAGTGATGCGCCGTTTTTTGTATTAACGGCGTATTTTTCTTGTTCCAAGAGAACAGACATGCGCTCTGTGATTTTAGCTTTATCTATATCATCTAATTTCATATAGAGTTGAAGGGCATCAGAGCAGTTCTTTCCGAAACAGGCTTCAATCTGATAAAGAATTTGTGCAGGACTGTGTTCGGGATAGGTTCTTTTTTCTTTCGGAACATCATAGCCAATTAACCATGCCTCATTAACATTCAGTGCATCAGCAATCACTTTAATAGTTGGGCGTTTAGGTTTTCTTGCTCCAGAAAGATACATAGAAATTGCTTGCTTTGATAAGCCAATCTGGTCTGCCAATATGGTTGCAGATAGAGAGCTATTATCATTTAAGCACTGTCTTAGTCTCTCGGGAAATGAGCTAATAATTTTAATGCTCAATTTAAATCACCTCTTTTGCTCAATTATTGCACGAAAAGTTCACAACGTCAACAAAGAAATGTGAAAAATGAAAAAATAGTTCACAAAATGATTGACAGAGTATTTATTTAATGATACTGTAATAGTACACAAAGTGAATTAAAGGGGGTGGAAACATGAACAAAGAAAGATTCAGAGGTGTTATTTTTGGAAAATATAAAACGATTAAGGAGTTTTCAGATGCAATCGGATGGAACAGAAGCAAAACATCAAGGTTTTTGAACGGAGTACAAGAACCTGATAGCGAAGAAATGAGAAGATTTGCAGAATTTTTCCAGTTATCTCCGAATGAATTTTTAGAAATTTTTTTTGAAAATCAGTTCACAAAGTGTACTGCTTAAGAGGGAGGGGGAGAAGGATGTCTTTAGAGAAAGCTTTGGAGCTTCTGGGATTTTTGCAGGAATGCAAGGAAGGACAGACGGCGGGATACATAAATGCAAATGAGGCGGCTTTTAGAGAAGCGGTTGAGGTGGCGGCCGGATGTATCAAAAAGCAATTACATTTTCAGAGGGTCATAAACGATGCCGTGTTCGAGTGCTTCATGTTGGCACATGAAGAATGAGCGGAGTTTTTCCTGACAGTGGGTGCAAACAGGCATACCATTAGAAAATTCGCATCCATTGAAAGGAGAATAGACCCAGTTTCCATTTTGAATTTGAACACCTCGAAGTTGAGAAGTTCGGATTTTACCGTAAATTTGCGGACAAGCAATTTTAATATCAAAAAAACGCATACTTCCTACCTTTCTTCCAGCCGCCAATAACAGGATATTGGAAGGAAAGTGGAAAGTCAATCAAAACGGAAGTGGTACAGATAAAAAGGAATAAGGAGTGGGAATACATAGGACAAAATTCCGTTGAAATATGATGAAAGGGGAGGTGTTGAAGATGGCAAAGAAGGAGCCGTTGAAAGTAATTACAAAGATTGTGCGTGCGGATGGGATTATCCCCTATGATTCCCTGAGCGAGCAGGAAAAGGCGGAATTTGGAAAGCGAATGAACCGGAGAGCCATTGAGGCGGTAGCGAAGGCACATGGATATACGGTGGATTTTCTGGACGATCCGCCAGAGGTGGTGACAGCATAGAGGGGCTTTGCCCCATGAGAAGGACAAGCTACGGAAAGGAGAAAGAAGATGGAGAAAGCAACGACAAACAGCCTGCGGCGGAGAAAGCGGAGCGGCGTTGTGGTGCGGTTATTTCAGCATTTCTTTCAATGCGACATGGGTGGATACAAGGAATGTTTCCGATACAACTCCTTACTGCGGACAGAAATGGGAGAGAAGGTGCGTTTGCGTGGATTTTGAAAAACTGGTTCTGATTTACATTATTCTTTTTACCGTGCTTGCGACGGGCTTTGCAGCGGCATTGCTTGAAAATGCGAAGCTGACAAGAGAAAATGAGCGGCTGAAAAAGATTCTTTATCGGAGGGGATACAAATGAAATTTGCGGACATTGCGAAGCGGGCGAAGGCAACGAAGATTGCCTGTGTGCTGACGGATGAAAACGGTGTGCAGTGGGTAAATGTGGGCGCGGCTGTGTACCGCTTGGAAGGACTGCCGAAGATGAGCTCGGAGGATTTCCTGCGGCTGGCAGGGGTATCCGAGGAAAAAATCGGGAGCTTTTATGTAGAAGGGAATAATATTCCGGAAACATCACTTCGGAACGAAACGGGGGATGAAATAGCGCTGACAAGTGACATGGCGGGGCTTGTGGTCGACATGGATGGATACAGGCTGATGCCGTTTTACACGGCGCTGCATGGCGTAATCTGGCTGGATGTAAAGAACATGGAGCCAATCATGAAGGGGGATACAAATTATCTGCGGTTCTTCCTGCGGAGGTTTGGGAACGGCTGGATGATTGCGGTGAAGGACGGGCTGGTGCTGATTGCCATTATTCCCGAGAAAAAGATGTCGGAGTTCCTTTATGAGCAGGTGCAGATATTATGGATGCGATGTGAACAGAGAGGCGTGGAAACGGAAAGAGAGGAGGAAGGACGAAACATGAAATATCAGGTATGCGAACACTGCGGGGCGCATTTAGACCACGGGGAGAAATGTGACTGTCAAGATGAAAGATGAAGAAAGAAGAACAAAAAAAGACCGGCACCGAAGGGGAAATTCGGTACCGGTCGAGCGGTAGGGAAACCGCCGAAATACTTAATTAAAGTATAGCAGAAAAAGGCTGAAAAATCAAGGGTTGGGGAACCCTTTTGCTCCTTGATAATATCATTAACAATTCAGCCATTGCACCATATACATAGGGGAACAATAGGAATAAGAAACAGAGGTGGAAACCGATGCCGAGATACTTAAAGAAGATTTGGGCGGGGGATGTATACGAAGCGAAGGAATACAACAGCCCAAGACAGAAGGGGAAGGGCTGCGAAAGAGCCATGCGGGAAAACATCAGCCCGGAAAAAATAGCGGAATACAATTTTCTGGAAACGAGGAAGAAATGCGGGCGGATGATAAACGCAAACTTCAAGGCGGGGGACATTTTTTTGACGCTGACCTACAGAAAACAGGTTGGGATTGAGGATGCTCTGCGGCTTTTCAGAAATTTCATTGGGAGATTGAAGCGGCTGCGAAAGCGAAAGGGACTGGATGCGCTGAAATACATATATGTGATTGAGACTGGGAAGAAGGGCAGGGAGCACCTGCACATGATTATCAATGACATGGACGTAACCCTAAAGGAGCTGACGGAGCTTTGGGGGCTGGGGCGCGTGATGATTTCCCGACTGGAGCCGGGAGGCGACTACACAGGGCTTGCGTTTTACATCACGAAGGAGAACTACAAGGAATACGGACGCAGATGGAACGGGAGCCGCAATTTAGAAAAGCCAAAGGAAACGGTGACTGAAGTGGCGAAAAGCCGAAGGCTGCGGGTGCCGAAAAATTACAGGGTGGTAGAGGAAATCAACTACTACAGCGACATGACGGGATTTACCAGATACATGAAGGCGATACGGATTGGAGGAGAGGACTATGGTGAAGGGAAGCCACACGAGCAGTATTTTGACGGGGAAGGATAAATACTGCTATCTGACCGGAGAGGAGAGAGGACTGGAAAAGCATCACATCTACTTTGGGGCAGGACTGCGGCAGATTTCCGACAAGCACGGATTCTGGGTATGGCTGACGGCTGAGATGCACAGAGGGACAGAGGGCGTGCATGGCAGGGACGGACACGAGACTGACCTGCTCTTGAAGCGGGTTTGCCAGCGGAGATTTGAGGAGACGCACAGCCGAGAGGAATTTATGGCAATTATCGGGCGGAACTATTTATCTGACGATGTAGAACAGAAACCGCAGATGCCTGAGGATGAGGATGGATTTTACTTACTGTAGGAGGTGTGAGCATGAAGGATAGATATTTACACAAAGCAAAAAGAGCGGATAACGGAGAATGGGTACACGGCTACTATGCAGTTATCGGCGGCAGAGAGGTCATTATCAAAAACCAAGAAGAAAAGTATTATGCGGTTGACGAGGGAAAAAACTCAAGAGGGAATGAGATTGTTCTTATCAGACCGGCTACACTTTGCCAATGTACAGGTTTGAAAAGCGAGAATGGTAATCTTATTTGGGAGAATGACATTGTTACACTGCCAACAGAGGAAGATTTTTTTATCATTTGTTGGGATAAGGATGATGCGAAATTTTGCATTGAAAATAATTCTATAACCGCAGATTTTGATAATTACTGGGGTTGGCAAACAGAGGTTATCGGAAATAAATTTGACAATCCGGAGTTATTGGAGGAGGCGTAAACATGGGCAAAGGCATTACATACAGCACAAGCGGAAGGGACTGCCCCTGTTGCGGATGCCAAGAGAGGGCTGTCGGTTGTCATGGGACGTGTGAAAGATACAAGGCATGGAACGGGAAGCGGCAAGCGGAGCGGCAGGAAAGAATCAGAAGGACAAGCATACTGCATGAAGCGGATAAAAGAAAGAGCGCAGCGGTAAGCCATTACAAGAGAAGGGGGAGGCAGGCATGAACAAGGTGATTCTAATGGGGCGGCTGACAAGCGACCCAAAAATGGATTGGACACGTTCAGAGGATTCCAAACAGTACGCCACATATACATTAGCAGTCAATCGGCGGTTCAAAAAGAATGGACAGGCAGATACAGATTTTATCTCCTGCATTGCATGGGGAGCCATGGCGGAGTTTGCAGAAAATTTATGAAAAAAGGTGCCATGTTCGCTGTTGAAGGGCGGCTGAATGTCAGAAGCTGGGAGAAGGACGGCGAAAGGCGTTGGACAACAACGGTTGTTGTAGAGAATTGCTATTTTACGGGCAGTAAGAGGGATGCAGAGAGCAAGCCGGCACAGAGCAAGCCTGCGGCGCAGACCGGGAAACAAATGGGGTTGGCGGAGCAGGAGGGATTCTACCCCATTGACGAGACAGTAGAGGATGACGATTTGCCGTTCTGAGGAGTGAGGAAATGAGGCAGATAGATTTTTTTGAGGAAATGATAATAGACAATTTCGCAGGCGGAGGCGGTGCGTCAACAGGGATAGAGCTTGCCACAGGCAGAGCGGTGGATGCAGCCATCAACCATGACCCGGATGCGATTCTGATGCATCAGACGAATCATCCGCAAACGAGGCATTATTGCGAAAGCGTATGGGACGTAGACCCGTGGGAGGTCACGAGGGGCAGACCTGTCGGGCTGGCGTGGTTTTCGCCGGACTGCAAGCATTTTTCCAAGGCAAAGGGCAGTAAGCCCGTAGACAGAAATATTCGTGGGCTGGCATGGATTGTGCTGAAATGGGCAGGAACGGTCAAGCCAAGAGTTATCATCCTGGAGAACGTGGAAGAATTTCAGACATGGGGGCCGGTGCGGAAGGGAAAGCCTGTGAAAAGCAGGCGCGGCGAAACCTTCCGCAAGTGGAAGGAGCAGCTACAGGCGCTTGGCTATGAGATAGACCATCGGGAGCTTGTAGCGGCGGACTATGGTGCGCCGACCATCCGAAAGAGATTTTTTCTGATTGCCAGATGTGACGGAAAGAAGATTATCTGGCCGGAACGCACCCATGCACCGAAGGACAGCGAAGAAGTAAAAAGTGGAAAATGCAAGCCATGGAGAGGGGCGGCGGAGATTATCGACTGGACGATTCCATGCCCGTCCATTTTTGACACAACGGATGAAATCAAAGAAAAATACGGTATCCGTGCTGTGCGCCCTTTGGCGGTAAATACACAGAAACGCATTGCAAGAGGTATTGAGAAATTTGTGCTGCAGAATAAAGAGCCGTTTATTGTTCCTATTGGTTACGGGGAACGAAAAGGACAGGCACCGAGGGTGCATGACATCAATGAGCCGTTAAGTACGGTTGTTGGGAGCGGCAAACAATACCTTGCGATGCCTTCTCTGATTCAATATCACACAGAGCAATCGGAAAGAGTGAGAGGGCAGGGGATGGATGAACCGATTATGACGCTGGACGCGGCGAACCGATACGGGCGTTCTGTTGCATATCTGGCGGAATACTTCCAGAACGGCAGACCACTGGATGTGAATAGTCCCTTGCATACCTCGACCACGAAGGACAGGGAATGTGTTGTGGAGACCTTTATTTCCAAGTTTTACAAAACGGGCATCGGGCAGAAGCCGGACGAGCCTTTGCATACGGTTACAACATCCGCAGGACATTTCGGCATTGTCACAGTGAAAATGAACCGGTTGGAAATGAATCTGCATCACTGGAATGAAGTCAGAGAACTGCTGAATGCGTACTGTGGGTATGCAATCGCAGAGGATGAAATTCTGCTGTTAGATGTCAATGGGACGATGTACTTCATCAGTGATATCGGACTGCGGATGCTGACTCCGAGGGAACTGTACGCGGCGAATGGGTTTCCGCCCGATTACATCATCGACCATGATTACACTGGGAAAGCCTATGGCAAAACAAAGCAGGTCGCGCGCTGCGGAAATGCGGTGCCGCCGCCGTTTGCAGAAGCTCTGGTAAGGGCAAATCTGCCGGAAATGTGCGGAAGGCGGTTTGAAACCATGCAGGAACTGCATGGGGTGATTTAAGGAGTGAGGAAAATGCAAAATGTATTAGAGCGGATGGAAGCCATCGGCGCGGAGCGGAAGATGGCGGACTTCAACGTAAAAATGAAAATGGACTACGAGTTTAAAAAGAACTACGCCTACATCAGGGCGTGGGAATTTTACAACGAGTGCTGCGCCAGAGGGCTGAACTGCCATGTATCGGTAGGCGGATTGGACAGCATTACACTGTTCCTGTTCCTGCGGAGCATCGGGATTTATGTGCCCGGCATCAGTGTGTCCCATCTGGAGGACAGGAGCATACAGGAAGTACATAAGCAGCTCGGAATTGAGCGGGTTCAGCCGTTGAAGCGGGCAGACGGCGCAGTCTGGAATAAGGCGAAAATCATTCAGGAGTTTGGATTTCCTGTGTTATCGAAGGAGATTGCATCGAAGATTGAGCTTTTGCAGAATCCATCCGAGAAAAACAAAACCGTGCGTCATGCGATTATCACCGGAGAGACGGGTGCATACGGCGGATATCAGAAAAATTCACGCATGAAGCTGTCGCGGAAATGGCTGGAGAAATTCGGTGGCTATGAGAACGAGACAGAGGGCGTGAATTATGGTGTGCCGGATTTCAAGGTATCGGCAAAGTGCTGTTATTATCTCAAGGAAAAGCCCTGTGACGATTGGGCGAAGAAACACAACAGTGTGCCCTATCTGGGTCTGATGGCATCCGAAGGCGGAAGAAGGGCAAAGAGCCTGAAAATCAACGGATGCAATTATTTTGGCAAGAGCACAATCCGCTCAGCACCGTTTGCGATTTTCAACAGACAGGATATTTTGCAGCTGGCGTTGGAGCTGAATGTGCCTGTGCCTGCGATTTACGGCACGATTGAACGAAAAGAGGATGGGACGCTCTACACCACCAAGGCGCAGCGGACGGGGTGCAGCATGTGCGGATTTGGGATACACATGGAAAAGCGTCCACACAGATTCGACCTCCTGCGGGAGCGGAACGAGAAGGAATGGAAATTCTGGATGTACGATATCGGCTGGGGACATGTGCTGGACTATATCGGTGTGGAATGGGAAACGCCTGTGGCGGAACAGATGAAGATAGGAGAGGTATAAATGAATATCGAGATTTCAAAAGAACGAATGCTGGAAATGGCGAAGAAGCTGGCAAGCATGGACTTCTGTCCGGAACAGAGGGTGTTTTATAAAAACATTCTGCGAATGGTGAAAGCGGATACTGAGGGGCGGCTGTTGGTGCTGCCTTGCAAGGTCGGGGATGTGGTGTATGAAATCCTCGAAGAAACCGTACCAAACCACTATTTTTATATCAGCGAGCACAAGGTGCAGGATGTATCGGTAAAGGCTGTCAAGTATGCTGACGAATGGGAACCGTATGATTACGAGAACCTGTATTTCACAAGAGAGGAAGCGGAAGCGGCATTGGAAAGAAAGAGGAGGGAAAAGTGATGGGAATGGTTATTTTGGCAATTTTGATAATCGCATACATAATGATAGGGTACGGTCTTTTTCTGAGCATAATCATTGAAGATTATACACAAAACGTATGGAAACCGATTATTTGTTTTTTATGGATTGTTTCCCTTTGGTTTCCCTATGGTGTTTATAGCTATTTGAAAGAAAGAAGGACAAAGGATGAATCTTGATGAGAAAATCAAACAGCACATTCCGCAGGACGAGCTGTTAGCGCAGTTAGCGGAAGAATGTGCGGAGCTATCACAGGGGGCATTAAAGTTGCGTAGAGCGTTGACGGGTATCAACCCCACGCCTGTGACGGTGGAGGAGGCGAGGAAGAATCTGGTGGAGGAGACAGCGGATGTCTACAACGTAATGGGGCTGCTGTTGGACGCTGCGGACAACGCCGAGATATACAGCATCATTCGGCGGAAAAAGGAAAGATGGCTGAATAGATTGGAGGGGTGATAGTTTGGCGATTGTGAGGGAGAATGAGGAGAAGAAGCGATACCTAAACGGGTATCGGGATTGCACACGGCGAGAACGGCAGTTGCAGGAGCAGATTGACGCGTTACGCAGTCAGCAGATGTTTCCGAGTGTGAACCATGACGGGATGCCGCAGGGAAATGCACACAGTGATTTGTCCGGTTATATGGCGAGGTTGGATGCACTTGTCAGCCAACTGGAGTATGAGCAGGCTATGGCGGTACGGCAGTACAAGGAAATCCATGACAGGATACATCAGATGCAGGACGGGGCGGAGAAGGAGGTTCTGATTCGGCGGTATCTGATGGGAAAGGCATGGGAGCAGATTGCGGTGGATATGGATTACAACTACCGTTGGGTATTAAGGCTTCACGGGAGGGCTTTAAAAAATTTTGAAATTTCTGAAATAAGCCACTAAAAGCCACATCGAAATATGGTATTATAGTATTGTGAAAATTATGAGAACACAGGATATTTCATGTTACCTCCTATTTTGGGCACTCGGAAACGGGTGCCTTTTTCATTACAAAGAAAGCGGGGCGGAAAAATGAATATAAGAACAACTGTTTACAAATTACAGAAAGCCCTGCTGATGCAAGGGCGAAAAATAAAAATCAATCAGATACAGGCGTATTCCCAAAAAGTTGGGAAAATGATAACGAAATATATTGTCATTGAAAGCAGAGAATTGGAAGATGGCAGAACAAAAAACGAGACCTTACTGGAAACCTACAGCATGGTTGATATTGCAAAGCTGCTTGCCCTTTTATACCGAGGTGATGACGCATGAAGCTGACACCAAAACAGAAAGCGTTTGCGGATTATTATATCGAATGCGGCAATGCGACAGAAGCGGCAAGAAAGGCAGGATATCAATCGAAAAGCCTTGGAGAGGATGCAGCGAAAACCCTAAAAAGCCCTAAGGTTTCGGCATATATAGCCGAGCGGCTGGGGGCGCAGGATAAAAAGCGCGTTGCCGATGCGGATGAGGTGATGGAGTTTTATACTGCGGTGATGCGTGGCGAGGTAAAAGACCAGTTCGGCTTGGATACGGCACTGAGCGACCGTCTGAAAGCAGGTGCGGAGCTAATGAAGCGATATTCTGCGGCTGGTACGGTAGCGGTTCTGCCTGTTACCATCATAGATGATATTCCGAAGGAGGATGCAAATGTCTGATTTAACAAAGCTGATTGCGCCTTCATTTTATGGGGTGCATCATGACATCAAGGCGGGGCGGCACACGCACTACTGGCTGAAGGGTGGGCGTGGCTCTACGAAATCCTCCTTTATCTCTGTAGAAACCATTCTGGGGATGATGCAGGACACCGCCGCCAATGCGCTTGTTCTGCGGAAGGTGGCGGTCAATCTGAAGGACAGTGTGTATGAGCAGCTGCTCTGGGCGATTGAGGCATTGGGTGTAGAGCATTTGTGGAAAGCAAAGCTAAGTCCGTTACAGCTTTCGTACATCCCGACAGGACAGAGAATACTCTTTCGTGGGGCGGACGAGCCGAAGAAAATCAAATCTACGAAATTCCGAAAGGGTTATTGCAAATACATCTGGTACGAGGAGGCGGACGAGTTTGCAGGGATGCAGGAAATCCGCACCATCAATCAATCCCTGATGCGTGGCGGCAGCAGTTTTTTTGTATTTTACAGCTACAACCCACCGAAAAGCCAGAGCAACTGGGTAAACCGGGAGTGCTTACAGCCGAAGGCAAACCGCTTGGTGCATACCTCTGATTATCGGCGTGTGCCGCCTGCGTGGTTGGGGGATGCGTTTTTGCAGGAGGCGGAATATCTGAAAGAGCTGAACGAAAAGGCATATCGGCATGAATATCTGGGCGAGGTGGTCGGCAGCGGCGGTGCGGTATTCGACAACGTAACGGTCGAGGAAATCACCGATGCACAGATTGCAGCCTTTGACCGCATTTACAACGGTGTGGACTGGGGCTTTTATCCCGACCCTTGGGCGTTCAATCGGATGCACTACGATTCTGCCAGACGGACGCTCTACATCTTCGGGGAGCTGACAAGGCACAGAACGGGCAATGCGGAAACGGCAAGGCTCCTGCGGCAATACGGCGTGCAGGATACAGATTTGATTACAGCGGACAGTGCCGAGCCGAAAAGCGTTGCGGACTATCGCAGCTATGGGCTGTTCTGCCGTGGAGCAGTGAAGGGCCCCGGGAGTGTGGACTACTCTATGAAGTGGTTACAGGCACTGGTGCGGATTGTGATTGACCCTGTGCGCTGTCCGGATACAGCGAAGGAATTTACCGCCTACGAATATGACAGGAACAAGGCAGGGGAGGTCATCAGCGGCTACCCCGACAGAGACAATCACCATATCGACGCAGTGCGCTATGGAACGGAACCCATCTGGAAAAGGAGGGGGCAGTAATGCGAAATTTTATCACTTGGGTAAAGGGGGTGTTGCAGATGTTTTTTCAGAGAGAAACGATAAAAAGGGCAGTCGGTGCGGAGGTGGCAATCAGCTCCGGAATGCAGGATGCCATCACGCTCTGGCAGAAGATGTTCTGCAATGAGCCGCCTTGGTTAGATAAGAACACAGAAACGCTTGGGTTAGCCGCTGCGGTTGCATCGGAGATTGCCCGACTGGTTACTGTGGAATTTCACAGCGAAATCAGCGGCAGTGGCAGACGGGCGGCATTTTTGCAGGAAGGCTATGCTTTTGTGATTTCTAAATTGAGAGAGCAGACAGAATTTGCGGCGGCAATGGGCGGCTTGGTATTCAAGCCTTACATGGATGGCGGAAGGATAGCGATTGATTTTGTGCATGCAGACAGATTTATTCCGACTGCTTACAACAGCCGCGGAGAGGTGACGGGTGCGGTGTTCGTGGAGCGTGTGAAAAAGGGACGTGCATGGTACACCAGACTGGAAAGCCATCAGCTGACGGATGCGGGCTATACGGTGCAGAACAAAGCCTTTATCTCCTACCAGGAAGGAGAATTGGGTGTGCCTGCGGCTCTGACAAGCGTGGATGAATGGGCGGATCTGGAAGAAAATCTTGTTATGGGATACCAGAACGGGGACACCTTGGAGCGTCCGCTTTTTGTATATTTCAAGATGCCCTTTGCGAACCACATTGATGCGGAATCTCCTCTGGGTGTTTCGGTCTGTGCGAGAGCGGCGGGACTGATGGAGCAGGCGGACAGGCAGTACAGCCGTATCCTCTGGGAATTTGAAGGTTCTGAGCTGGCAGTGGATGCCTCTGTCGGAGCATTGCAGGCGGATGGGAAAGGGCTGCCTGCCGGCAAGCAGAGACTGTTCCGCTCTCTGAATCTGGAAAAGGGGACAACCGGGGATTTGTATGAGGTATTCAGCCCTGCAATTCGGGATGCTTCCCTGTTCAATGGCTTGAATCAGCTTTTGCGGCGGATTGAGTTTAACTGCAATCTGTCCTACGGTACCTTATCCGACCCACAGAATCAGGAAAAGACAGCGGAGGAAATCCGCATGAGCAAGCAACGTAGCTATGCGGCGGTCTGCAATATCCAGAAGTCCTTACAGACAGCCTTGGAGCATCTGGTCTGGGTGATGGACTACTACACAAGCCTGTATCAGCTTGCGCCCGATGGGGAGTACGAGGTTACCTTCAACTGGGGGGACGGTGTGCTGACGGACACAGGCGCGGAATATGCACAGATGAAGGCTATGGTGGATGCGAACATCCTTAAGCCCGAAAAGCTGCTGGCGTGGTATTTCGGCATTTCCGAGGAGGAGGCAAAGGACTACATTCCTGCGCAGGATACGCTTGATTTTGGGGAGTGATGAGGGATGCTGAAACCCGAATATTTACAGCGTGTGCCGGATGGCATGATAAAGCTGTACGCACAGGCGGAGGCGGACATACTGGCGGATATGGCAAGGCGCATCAGCACATACGATTACTGGATTCCTGCGGTGGAGCATCAGGCGAAAATGCTTGAGGAGGCAGGGATGGTGCGAGAGGAGATTTTGGCAAGGCTGAAAACGCTGACGGGCAGAGCCGACAGGGAGCTGCGGCAGCTGATGCAGGAGGCAGGCACAGCGGCACTGAAATCCGATGATGCGGTTTATTGCAGGCAGGGACTCCATCCGCCGCCTGTTTCGGCATCTGAGGACTTGCAGAAGATATTGCAGGCAGGATACGAGAAAACCTCCGGCACATTTCGCAATCTGACGTTGACAACGGCACGCACCGCCGCACACCAATTTGAACAGGCACTTGACCGTGCCTATATGCAGATTACGCTAGGCGGCATGGATTACAACACAGCCATCCGAAGCACCATCAAGCAGCTTTCCGCCGAGGGCGTGGGGGCAATCCGATACCCGACCGGGCGGACGGATACCATAGAGGTGGCAGTCAGACGGGCGGTGGTAACGGGTGTGAACCGGACGGCACTTCGCTTGCAGGATGCCAGAGCGGACGAAATGGGTGCAGATCTTGTGGAGGTTTCCGCGCACGCAGGGGCAAGACCCTCCCATGCACAATGGCAGGGCGGCATTTACAGCCGCAGCGGAAAAAGCAAAAAGTATCCCGATTTTGTGAAAACCACAGGCTATGGGACGGGCGCAGGTCTGGGCGGATGGAACTGCTCACACAGCTTTCGACCTTGGTTTGAGGGCATGAGCCGCACATATGACAAGGCACTGCTGAAGGAATATCAGGCGAAGGACTACGAATACAACGGCGTGAGAATGACCGAGTACGAGGCGTTGCAGGAGCAGCGAAAAATAGAAAGAAGCATCCGCAGATGGAAACGGGAGAAGAATGCGCTGGATGCGGCGGGGCTGGACAGCAGTGAGGCATCCGCCAAGATAACGGAATGGAACAGAAGGCAGAAGGATTTTCTGGAACAGACGGGACTGAAAGCGGATGGGACAAGGGTTGCTGTGGGGAAAACAGTTGAAAAACAAGGAAAAAACAGTATAATAAAATCAGGTGCTGTAAGTGGGGCAAGAAACCCCAATAGCAAAGAAGCAAGAGAACATGCGGAAAGGTATTATGGGCTGGTTCGCAGCATGAAAACAGATGTTGCGAGAATATCAGAGACAACAGGTTTTGCAGAAGAAGATATACAAACGGTTAAAAGCTATATTTTTATGGAAAAACATGATTTGGGCGGGGCGGAGCTTGAATATTTTGCCCCGGACTATATGATGGCGGAATCGTGGCAAAGATTGATTGACGGCAAACCGGAATCACATGACATCACATTGCTTAACCACGAGATTATGGAAAGAGATTTGATGAAAAAGGGGATTCCACAGGACGAGGCTCACATCAAAGCATCCGGAAAGTATAATTACGCAAAAGAGGCAGGCGAATACTATGCTAAAATTAAAAAATATAAAAATGAATAACGGTATCATTTCGGCAGAGTATGACCCCGAAAATAGCGGTGTTTTAGGCTCGGTTTCTGTTGATATTAAGAGTGGAGAGATAGTAGACAGCAAACTTTCTGAGTATGACAAGGATTTTCCTGTTTACCTCGGTCATGCGGTTGCCTGTTTGGAAAAATTAGCGTTGCAGGATAGTGTGCCGGAGGAAAAGACGGTCATGTGGTACTGAGTGCTGCACAGGAGGAAAACAATGGATAATTTCAAAATTATTTACAAAATACTGAAATATCCGGAAAGATGGGAAAATCGTCGACAGACCGGCAAGAGAACTGACAGAGCAGGAGAGAAAGGAGAATGCGAACATCTTATGAAAAGTGAGGATTTAAGAGATTGGATTGACAGTCTGACACAGGATATTACCTTTGAATATCTCGGCGTGAATGGCTCGATTTGCCCGTTCTCCCGTTCTGATATTTCTTTATGCTACGGAGAAAAGGAGCAGAGCTTTGATTCGATTGATGCACTGATGCACGCACCGTTTTTCAAAGGAAAATCTCTGACAGAAATATGCAGTAAAGTGAATTTTGAATGAATACCACCAACCGAAAGGAAGGTGGTTTTTTCATGCAAAAAATCAGAAAGGAACGGTGGTCTATCCTATCTCGTCTTTGGACACAGACGTAAAACAGGTCTTTTTTGTTTGCCCGGAATGGCGAAAAACTATCAAGGCGTGCGGAAAGAACCGCGAGAACAAACTGAAAGCTGAAAGGAGAACGAAGAATGAAAAGAGAGGACATTAAGAAAATTTTCCCCGATGCCACAGAGGAGCAGCTGAAGGGCTTACTGGACATCAACACAGCGGATATCGGCAAGGCGAAGGGGGAGCTGGAGACCGTCAGGGCAGACTTGGAGAAAGCCAACGGCACCCTCAAGGAATACGAAACCACCATTGCAGACATGAAAAAATCCGCAGAAGGCAACGAGGATTTCAAGAAGAAATTCGAGGATTTGGAACAGCGGATTGCGGACGAGAAAGCCGAGGCGGAGAAGAAAGCCAAGGAAGAAGCGGAAGAAGCCGAGTATTCCAACCGCTTCAAGACGGTGGTCGGGGAGCAGAAATGGCGGGATGCACTGACGGAAAAGGCAGTCTACGCCGAATTTAAAACCGCTTTGCAGGATGAGGCAAACAAGGGCAAGGGGGACAAGGATATTCTGGCGGCTCTGACGCAGGACAAGGAATATTTCGCAAAAGACCCTGCAAGAGTGCCTGCCTTCTCCAGAGGGACAGGCTTTGCAGGCGGCGGGGTGGATGATGCGGCAGTCAGAGCGGCAATGGGCTTATCCCCGAAGAAGGACTAAGGAAAATCGAAAGGAGAAATAAAACATGGCGAACAGCATTACACTTTTCAAAAAATACATTGACCTGCTGGACGAGGTCTATCAGAATGCGTCCGTTACCTCTGCACTGGACGGCGATATGACACTGGTGCAGATGGGCGCGAACACAAACGAAATCGTGATTCCCAAAATCAGCATGGACGGCTTGGCGGATTATGACCGCAACGGCGGCTATGTGCATGGGGATGTGACACTGACGAATGAAACCGTCAAATTCAATTATGACCGTGGCAGAAAATTTACGGTCGATGCCATGGACAACGAGGAAACCGCAGGGCTTGCATTTGGGAAGCTGGCGGCGGAATTCATCCGCACGAAGGTTGTCCCCGAAATGGATGCCTTCCGCTTTGCGACCTACGCAGGCACAACGGGCATTTCCAAGGCAACCGCAGGCACACTGGCGGATGGTGCGGCAGTTCTGGCGGCTCTGGTGGCGGCGCAGAACAAAATGGATGAGGACGAGGTACCGCAGGAAAACAGACACCTGTTCATCACGCCTACCCTCTACAACATGATTTACGCGGTCGATACCACAAAATCCAAAGAGGTGCTCAATTCCTTTGCATCCATTCAGAAGGTGCCCCAGACCCGTTTCTATACCGCCATTGACCTGTATGACGGCAAGACGGACAACAGCGGCGCAAGCGGTGCGAATGAGAAGGTCGGCGGCTTTGTGAAGGCAAGCACAGGCAAGGAAATCAACTTCATGGTCATTCACAAGCCTGCACTGTTGCAGTATCCCAAGCATACGGTCAATAAGGTGATCTCTCCCGATGCAAATCAGGATAGTGACGGCTGGCTGTTCTTCTATAGAGCATACGGTCTGGCGGATGTATACGAAAACAAGGTTGCAGGGATTTATCTGCACCATAAGGCGTAAGGAGGGAAGGCGTATGGCGAAAACAGTAGGCATGGGCGCAAAGCAGCCCGAAACGGCGGAGCATAAGGAAATCGCAAAGCTGAAAAAGGAAAATGCCGCACTGAAAAAGGAGCTTGCCGCTCTGAAAAAGGAGCAGGAGGCAAAGCAGTAAAGGGGGAAAACGCATGATTTATGCGGATTTTTCGTATTACAAAGACACCTATTGCGGCGAAATGGCGGAGGGAGACTTTAAGCGTCTCTCCCGTCAGGCTTCTGCCTATCTGGACAGCGTGACATTTGACCGTATTGCGGCGGTGACGGATGAGAAAATCATGGAGAGGGTCAAAGAGGCGTGCTGTGCGGTGGCGGATGTGCTTTTGCAGAAGGAGCAGAGGGACGGCATTGCATCGGAAACAAATGACGGCATTTCTGTTACCTACACAACCGAAGGCAGTACGGAGGAACAACGGCTTTACCGCGCGGCGGTGCTGTATCTCGGCAATACGGGGCTGTTGTATCGGGGGGTGGAGTGATGCTTGCATGTACGGAAACGATTACGCATATCCGGCTGTGCTATGACAGGAAAACGGACTTGGAAAGCTATGTCTGCACTGCGATTCATGGCGTGAGCTGGTTCGGCAAGCTGATTGCTACGCCGGAAAACAAAGGCTTGACGGGTGCGGCAAAGATTACCGTCCGTATTCCGGAGGATGCAATGCCCGATATTACCATCCGAAATGGAGATTTTATCGTGCGTGGTGCGGTGGATGCCATCGAAACGCAGGCAGACCTAAAGGGACTGGAATACTTTACGGTGCTTTCTGTCGGGGATAACCGCAGGAGCAGGCGGAAGGCCTTGCGGCATTGGGCGGTGAGCGGTGCATGAAATTAGACTATGAGGTCAATATCAGCACAGCGAAAATCCTGCGGAGGTATGGTCTGGGCGAGGATAAGGCGGCACAACGCTTTCTGGCGGAGGACGTGGAGCGGAAATGTCAGCCCTATGTGCCAATGTCGGCAGGCAGTGCCGCCCACATGGTAAACGCCACAAGAGTGACGGCGGACAGCATTATCTATCCAGGACCGTATGCGCATTATCAGTATGTCGGCGAGGTGATGGCAGGGCGTGCGCCCAAGCATTACACCGGACAGCCGCTGACCTATCACGGCGGTGCATTGCGTGGCAAGCAGTGGGATAAGCGGATGATGGCAGACCATGGCAAGGAGGTCGAGAAGGATTTGGAAGGGTATCTGAAAGGACGGGGCAAATGAAGAACATCATGGAGGAAGTACGGAAGTTTCTGCGTACCTATCCGCCGCTTGCGGAAGGAAAGCTGCACGTGGATTTTCTGCCGGAGGAGGCACAGAGCTATTCGGTTGAGGCTGTGCCTGCAAAGGAGATTGTGCGTTCCTATGTGGACGGCTCAACGGTGCGGCAGTTTTTATTTGTGGTGGCAAGCAGAGAATTTTTCGGGGATAAAATCAGACAGCAGCTGGATAACCTCAGCTTTTACGGTGATTTCTCCGAATGGCTGCGGGAACAGACCATGGCAGGCAAGCTCCCCAATCTGGGCGAGGGCAGGAAGGTCATGCTGATGGAGGCAACCACAAGCGGCTATGCCATGTCGGCAGAGGCAAGCATGGCGAGATACCAGATTCAGTGCAGAATGGAATTTTTTCAGACAAGATAAGGAGTGAAAACAATATGGATGCAGTAATGAGATATCAGGTGGCGGATTATCTGAACACGGCAAAAAGCGGAACGGAAAGCTTTGCGCTGATGGGGGTTGGGTTTAATACCTTGGACGAATCCCCCAACGCACAGAAGGATTCCAAAACATACATCAATCAGAAATCCCAGACCTCTACGATTAAAAGCTATCAGCCTGCGTTTGCGTTTGATTCGGACTTGATTGCGGACGAGGCGGCAGTGATGGCACTGTATGAAATCGGCAGAAATCAGCTGACGGGCGCGGATGCCGAAAGGGACTATGTGAGAGTGGAGCTGTTCAAGCCTGTGGCGGAAACACCGAATACCTTTGAAGCGAGAAAATTTAAGGTTGCGGTTGAGGTTTCCTCTATCTCCGGCGAGGGCGGCGGCGTGATGAAGGTAACGGGCAATCTGAACGGTGTAGGGGATTTCGTGGACGGCACGTTTAACACAGAAACCAAAAAATTTACACCGGCAGAATAAGGAAAGAAGGAGGAAAAAGAGATGGGAAAATTTGAATTTCGCAAGCATGGGATTTTGCTTGATATCGAAGGGGTGCAGGTGACGGTACCCGCTACGGTAGAATATGCAAAAAGGCTGGAGGACGCAGGCGAGAAAATGAGAGCCTTCGGCGCACAGTTGAAGGAAGAAAAGGATGTCGAAAAGGGGATTGATTTCATGCTTGACATTCTGGATGACCTGCTGGGCGAGGATACGATGGATGCCATTACGGCGGAGAGGGATGTGGATATTTATGATTGTTTGGATCTGGTGATGTATATTTCCCAAGAGGTGCAGACCTACCACGCAGAACGGGCAAACAGCTACAAGAAGCCTGTCCCCCGGAGCACACAGCCCTCTGCCCCCATGGCACAGGCGGCGGTTGAAAACAGAGCCGCGCGCAGAGCCAGAGAACGCGCGGAAAGAAGAAGGAAATGAAAGAGCTGCTGACAGGAAACTTGCCTAACTCTTTTTTGATTGGCGGCAGGGAATACCACATCTCCTCTGATTTTCGGGCAATGCTGAGATTGGAGGAGATTTTTTCCTCCGAGAAGCTGACGGATGAGGAAAAGGCGGAACGGGCGTTGAAGCTGTTCTATGGCTGTATCCCCGAACCGCTAGAGGAGGCGGTAGAGCGGCTGTGCTATTTCTGGAGCTGCGGCAGACAGGAGCAGGAAGGACGTGCCAAGGGCGAGGGTGCAGCGCAGCCGCCGATTTATTCCTTCGCCCATGACGCAGGGCTGATTTATGGGGCGTTTCTGACGCAGTACGGCATTGATTTAAGCCGAAAGAGCCTGCATTGGTGGCAGTTTATGGCACTGTTTGAGGCTCTGGAGGAGGACAGGGTGCTGAAGGAGGTCATGCGGTGCAGAGCGGTGGAAATCAAGGGGGATATGCCGCAGGCGCAGAAGGACTACTATAACGCCATGAAACGCAGATATGCCCTGCCTCTGCCTGAGCAGGAGGAAAGACAGCAGTCTGCCCTTGTCGCGGCACTGATGGGGGATGGCAAGGTGGATGAGGTGATGGCGTGCATGAAGAAAAAGTAAAATGCCCCTACTGCGGCTATGAAATGCCTGTTACATACAGCAAGGATGCTGTGTGCAAGGGGCTTTTTTTACGCTGCAAGGGGCGAAGGTGCAAAAGAACATTTGAAATCAAGATAAACGTGAAAGACATCAAGTAGAGCCTGAGCTGCCGATGATGTTCCATAGGAAAGAGGTGGAACCATTGGCAGAAGACGGCTCTGTTGTAATTAAAATTAAGGGCGATGACAGCCCATTTCAAAAGGTACTGGGAAAAATCGGCAGTGCGGTAAATACGGCTGTAAAGGCGAGTGCTGCGGCAGTCGGTGCGGCATCCGCAGGCGTTGCGGCTCTGGGGACTGCCTGCATCAATGCCTATGCGGACTATGAGCAGCTGGTCGGCGGCGTGGAAACGCTGTTCAAGGACAGCGCAGACACGATTCAGACCTATGCGGATAATGCGTATAAAACTGCCGGTCTGTCCGCAAATGAATATATGGAAACCGTTACGAGCTTTTCGGCAAGCCTGCTACAAAGTTTGGATGGGGATACGGAAAAGGCGGCTGCGGCGGCAGACCTTGCCATTACGGATATGGCGGATAACGCCAATAAGATGGGTACTGCAATGGAATCCATCCAGAACGCCTATCAGGGCTTTGCCAAGCAGAACTATACCATGCTCGATAACCTCAAGCTCGGCTATGGCGGCACGAAGGAGGAAATGCAGCGCTTGCTTGCGGATGCGGAAAAGCTCAGCGGCGTAAAATATGACCTTTCTTCCTATGCCGATATTGTAGAGGCTATTCATGTGATTCAGACGGAAATGGGCATCACAGGCACAACGGCGAAGGAGGCAAGCACCACCATTCAAGGCAGTGTTGCCAGCATGAAAGCCGCATGGGCGAATCTGATGGTCGGCATGGCGGATGATACGCAGAACTTTGATATGCTGTTAAGCAATTTCATTGAAAGCATCGGCACGGTGGCGGATAACCTTCTGCCCCGTATCGGCATTGTGATTGAGGGCATGGGGAAGCTGGTTGCAGGCTTGGCACCGGAGATTGCATCTGCATTGCCGACATTGACGAATGAACTGCTGCCGAATCTGGTGGAATTGGGGGTGCAGTCCATCAGCGCACTGGTGCAGGGCATACAGGAGAACGGAGACAGCCTTGCGGCAGGGGCATTATCCATTGTGGGTACACTTGCGGAGGGCATTGCGGAGCTGCTTCCGATGGTTGCGGATACGGCGGCAAGCCTTGTGGTTTCTCTGGCAGATGGGCTGACGGAAAGCCTGCCCGATATCATCCCTATTGCAATTGAAACGATTTCGACACTGGTAGAAAATCTGACGGAAAACGCCAATACCATCATCGATGCAGGAATTCAGATTATCCTTGCATTGGGCGAGGGGCTGATTGCTGCCCTTCCGCAGCTGATTGAAACCGTACCGCAGATTGTCATCAATATTGCGAATGTTATCAATGACAATGCGCCCAAGCTGGTGGATACAGCACTGTATCTCATCACAAGGCTTGCGGTGGGTCTGGTGCAGGCAATTCCTACACTGGTTGCCAATATCCCGAAAATCATTGAAGCAATCGTGGCTGCGTTCATGGCGTTCCAGTGGCTGAATCTGGGGAAACAGCTGATTGACGGGGTTGCAAACGGCGTGAAAAAAGCCGGAGAATCCATGGCAACGGCGGCGAAAAATACTTTTTCCAAGTTCAAAAGCAAATTGGCGGGCGTTGAAGTTGCAAGCGAGTTGAAGAACATCGGAAAACATATCATTGATGGTATTGTCAGCGGCATCAAAAGCAGCCTGTCAAATATCGCGAATGTTGCGGGGAAGATAAAGGACACCCTGCTTTCCAAGCTGAAGGGGCTGTTCAAGATTGCATCCCCCTCCAAGCTGATGAAGGAGGAGGTCGGTGCATATATCGGCGAGGGTATCGCAGTCGGTATCGAGGAAAGCGGACAGATGGCGGTGGATGCCGCGGAAACGGTCGCGAATGGCATCATAGATGCGTTTGCCGGAACGGAAACGGCTGTGGAATACGCCAGAAGAACGGCGCAGAAGGTCGGGGACGTTCTGGAAAGCGAGTTGACGAAGCAAAATGCCGCTTTGCAGGAAATGCAGAAACAGGCGGATGCACAGCAGGCGGCAGAGGAACTGGCAGACCATAAAAAGCAGCTGGCGGAGAAAAATGCGGAGCTGAATAAGGCGAAGAAAAAAGACCGCCAGAAGATTCTCAAAGAGATTGCCGAAATCGAGGAAAATTGGAATCGAAAGCAGGCGAAGGCAGAGAAAGCCGCCGAACAGCAGGCGTTGCAGGAGAGAATTTCCCTGCTGAAGCAGTTCCAGCAGAAATATGAAGCCGCACTGGATACCATCGAACGCAAGCAGGACAGCCTGCAAAGCAAGCTTGCCGATTACGGAGAGTTATTCGAGCGTGTGAAAACGGAGGACGGCAAGGAGCTGTTCCAGTTGGGCAACCTCAAGGATGACATCAAGCAGTTGGAAAAATACGGGGATGCCATCGACAAGCTGAAAGAAAAAGGCATTTCTGACAGCCTGATGAGCGAGATTGCCGGCATGGGTGTCGGGGATGCACTTGATTACATGAACAAGCTGCTTTCCATGTCTGACACGAAACTGGATGAGTATGTTTCTCTGTTTGAGCAGAAGCAACAGATGGCGCAGGGCGTTGCGGAAAAATTCTACAAGGGCGAATTTGATGCCATGGAGAAAGCCTACACCGGACAGCTGCCGGAGTTTCTGGCAGGCGTGAAAACTGAGCTTTCCAACGTAGGCACAGCGGTATCCGAAAGTATGCAGGCAGTCAGCGCGGAGGGTGTTTCTGAAGGGATTGCGGAGCAGCAGCCCCTTGTTGCAGAGCAGGCAAAGCAGCTGACTGAAACAGCGAAGGAAGAAATCGCAGGCTACCAGACGGATTTTAAAGCCGTTGGGGAAAGTCTGATGGAAGGCGTTGCAAAGGGCGTGCGTGACGGGCAAAGCGGTGTTGTCAATGCGGTTGCGAAGGCATTACAGGCGGCGGTGCGTGCGGCGAAGAAGGAAATGGACATCAACAGCCCTTCTCGTGTGATGGCGAAAATCGGCGATTACATGGCGCAGGGTGTCGGCGTGGGTTGGTCTGACCGCATGGACAGCGTTTCGGATACCATCAGCGGCAGTCTGTCCGATGGATTCAGCCGCAGAATGTCCGATGCGTATGAGAAAATGCGTGCCGCTATGAACCAGAACATGGTGCGCCTGCGTGGGGATATTGCCGTTCAGCGCGGCGGAGATACGTCCTATATCACAAAGACGGTCAATCATACAGAAGGAAATACGGTGCTGCAGATTGAGCATTTCCATAATGACAGCAAGGAGGCAGTGCCGAGTCTGATGCAGGAGATGGAATTTTCCCGCAGACGCAGAGCCATGGCAAAGGGAGGTGCATAAATGGGTTGGTTTCATTTTAAAGGAAAGGATAGCCGAGACTTCGGGATTCTGATTTCTGCCGCACCCGAGAAGATGAGAGCGGAGAGAAGGGTGGATTATGTTACCATCCCCGGCAGAAACGGAGAGTTGACGGTGGATGAAGGAACGTATGCACCGTATGTGCTTTCGGTGGAGTGCAGCACCAGAGGGAACGAAAATCTGGATGAAATACTGGCGTGGCTGGACGGGGCAGGGGAGCTGATTCTCTGCACCGAGCCGGATAAGGTTTTTCGGGCATCCATCTATAACAAAATTTCTGTCGCGGATATGATTTATCTCTACAATAGCTTTCTGCTGCAGTTTCGGGTGCAGCCCTTCAAATACAGCGTCAATGCCGCAGGGGATGCTTTAGAGCTGACTGCCCCGACCACCATCCGCAACAGCGGCACAGTCTACAGTGAACCGATTATCACGGTTTTTGGTAGTGGGGATGTTACGCTTACTATCAATGGGGCGGATTTCCCCCTGTACGGCGTGGAGGAGAGCATCACGATTGACAGCGAAATGATGGAGGTGTTCAAAGGGGACACCAACCAAAACGGCAAATACGGCGGTGCGAAGTTTCCGAGATTTGAGGTCGGGAAAAACGAAATCAGTTGGACGGGGAATGTCAGCAAAATAAAAATACAGCCCCGTTGGAGATGGCTGTAGTTGTCGAAGAATGAAATTTATGGTATGGTATAAATGAAGGATTGCCAACTGGCGGTTAGTCACTTCCCGTAAAGGAGGTGACGCTTATGGTTACATACGAAGGGTTATTTACTTTTTGCTTAGTAATCATCGGAGTTATTTCCTTGTTTCAGAACAAGAAATAATGAAAAAGCCGCCTAACCTGCGAAGTTAGACGGCTAAACCCATACATTCGGACTAGCCGCCCTGCGAAAGGTGGCAATCCTTCTCTTATGTTTATGATAGCAAAAGAAAGATATTCTGTCAAGAAAGGCGCATCTGAAAATAAAACGGATGTGCTTTTTTGATGCGGATTTTTTGGAAGGAGTGAGAAAAATGGCAAAAACGTATAATCGGCTGGAAATTGATGTGAATAAAAAGCCGAACAGCATTATCACAGAGGTGCAGGGGGACAGCAACAGTCGATACTTAGATGTGTCCCTGTTCAACAATGGCGTGCCTCTGGACTTGACGGGGCATGAGGTAAAAATCTTCATGGTAAAGCCCGAAAACGGCGGCGAAATCTGGAATGACGGCGTGATTACGGATGCAACCGCAGGCAGATGCGAGTTTCTGATGACAACAGAGGCATTGGCAAGGATGGGGCATTTGCAGACACAGATTTCCATCTGGAAGGACAACACAGAGATTCTGTCTACGCAGGTGTTTGAAATCAACGTGACAAAAACGCTGTTAGGGAACAGCTCTGTAGAATCCTCGAATGAGTATGGTACATTGGTGGTGCTGTTTCAAAATTTGTATGAGGCATACGCCTTAATGACAGATATGGTTTCCTCTTTTGGCAAGAAAGGAGCAGTTGCGGATGCAAGGGATATTGCAACCTTCTGGCAGGGCGTGGAGTATCTGGCAAAATATATGGATACCGATTTGAAAGGGTTGCTTGAAAAAGCTATTGCTAATTCTTCTGTGCAGGGTGTTTTGGATTTGATTGGTACATCTGGGGATAGCGGAGATACAACGGTGTTTGGGAAAGAAAATGCGATTCTTGAAAATATGAAAAATACGATTCCGTTGTATCGACCAGATGATTATCTTGTACAAGCTGTAGCGGGAAAATCTATTCTTCTACAAAACGAAGAAAAGAGTGCCACTTATGGTAATGACACACTTGTTGGCACAGTTAATTTACCGAATGACTGTACAAAAATAGTTATAAGAGGCAATTTTAAAGGCAACTCTATGCAGGTTTATTTGAACAATGCGGCTGACAATAAGACTTATTGGAGGGCAAGCTATTTTAATAATGGAGAAGAGACGTATACTGCACAAGAACTTGTATTAGAACAAGATACTCCCTTACCCTCTGCACTCAAAGTATATTTATATCGTGGCAGTAAAGGTACAGTATATTGCAATAATCTTACGATAGAAGCTTGTACATTAAAAAGGGTGGTTACAAAAGAATTGTACGAGACTGGCACGATTAAAAGTTATGGTACTGTGGGAAGCCTTGGCGATACACCATATCTCCCACAATGCCCTAGATTAGATAGAGTTGACTATTTAACCAATCAAAATAGTTCGTCTTCGGTTGGAATAACTGTAGAAGTTGATAATATACCATTTGTGCGGAAAATTGGTGCTTATAAAGGTTATAGAATTCGATATTAAATTTGTGGGTGATGAAAATGTATGCAATTTTAAATGAAAGAAATATTTGTGTGATGCTATCAAGTACAAAAGATGGCTATAAAAAGTTTGTTGAAACAAATTTGGACGTACTTGGTAGGCAGTATATTGATGGTAAATGGGTAGATGTACAATCTGAGCCCACACCAGAACCACAACTCACCGAAACTGAACAGGCAATTTTAGACACAGCAATCAATGTAGACTATTTGGTTTGCATGAAGGAATTGGAAATTTGAAAGGAGTAGATAGTTATGACATACGCAAGACTGAAAAAGCTGATTAGCAGAGGGGCATACGACAAAGAGGACATGATGAACAAATTGGATGTATTCCTCATGGCGAATCGGATTACGGAAGAACAGTATCAGGAATTGGTCGGCATGATGGAGTGATGTTATGATTACCATTCACGAAAAAACGGCAAAGACATTTGACACATTCGGGCTGGGGGCGTTGGTTCCCAGCCATTGTGTTGTGGAGGAAGAATTGAACGGGGCGTATGAGTTGGAGCTGAAGCACCCATACGATGAGGGCGGCAAGTGGAAACGCATTGAACGGGGGCGAATTCTCTACGCCTCCACGCCAAGAGGGATGCAGCCGTTCCGCATTTACTACGTCAAGCCGAGTATGAAGGAAATTTCGGTCAACGCACGGCATATTTTTTATGATTTACTGGACAACCAGTGCGAACCAATCAGCCACAGCGGCACGGCAGGAGCGGCACTGACAGCTTTACAGGCGGCGTTTGCCTATCCCATGCCATTTTCCTTTGATACGGATATTTCGCTGACAGGAACGCTCACAACAGGGCGTATGAATCCCGTACAGGCGTTGTTATCGGACGATGACGAAGCAACCTCGTTTGTGAAGGGCTACGGCGGCGAGCTGCTGCGGGATGGCTTTCGGGTGTCCGTCAAGGCGGCTCTGGGGCAGGACAGGGGCGTTTCCATCCGCTACGGGAAAAACCTTGTCGGGCTTGAGGTGACGGAGGATGAATCGGAGGTCAAGACGCGCATTGTCTGCTACGGAAAGAACGGCTCTGCGACCCTCGACAGCCCCCATCTGGGCGATTATATCTACCCGAAGATTTATACCCTAGAGGATGAAAATAAGACGCTCTCCGAGGTGCAGGAGGAGGCACAGGCGTTGCTTGATGGCGGCTGTGATATTCCGAGTATTAACATCAAGGTGGATTTTGTGGCACTGGAAAAGACGGTGGAGTATCGGGAGTATGCCGTTCTGGAAGAAGTCTTTTTGGGGGATATGGTAACGGTTATCAATACGAGGATGGGTTTTCGGAAACAGGCGAAGGTTATTTCCTACGAATGGGATTGCCTTCTGGAGCAGTATAACGATGTGGAGCTGGGGGATTTCATTCCTACGCTTGCGGCATCCGTTACCAGTGGCGTGAAAAGTGGTTCGCTTGCGTCCTCTGCGTACATCAATGCCGCTTCGGTTATGACACTGCTCCAACAGCATCTGAATGATTTTAACAATCCGCACCATGTCACAGCAGCACAGGTGCAGAGTTAAGGGGAGGGATGGTTTATGGAAAACATTGAAAAAATGGTGCAGGAGGCACTGGACAGCACGAAATCCGCACACAAGCGCATTGACCGCATGGAGAAACGGCAGGACAATCTGGAAGAGCTGACAAATGCGTTTTCGGTCCTGCAAAACGAGCAGGAGCATATCAAAACGGATGTAGGGGAAATCAAGGACGATGTGAAGCAGCTGGTTTCCAAGCCGGCAAAGCGGTGGGACGGGTTGATTGATAAGGCGATTGCGGTGGTTGTCGGTGCGGCAATCGGGTTTCTGCTGAATGGCGGCGGTTTTTGATGAAAAAACGCAGACGAATTCGTTTTCCACCAAAGATAAACGATGATACCATGTCCAGCATTGTGATATACTCGCTGCTGTTTTGTGCGGCAATCACGATTGCAGGCATGGTATTAGGTGCTTTTGACCACGATGTAAGCGCCGTGGTTGATAGTACGCATCGTGTGTTCGGTACGGAGTTGGGTATCTGCGGTCTGATGAAGCTGTACGATAAAGGCGTGGAGCAGGCAGAACGCAGAGCAGAGGAACGCAGGAAGCGGCGAGAGGAAGGAAGGGAGAATGAATAATGTTTTTAATGGAAAATTGGTATTTGGTGGTTGCGTTGATGGCGGTTGCAGGGATGGTCGGTGTGTGCATCGGGCGGTTTCTGAAAATGCCAACATCCGAGCAGAGAGAAAGGGTGAAGGAATGGCTGTTGTGGGCGGTCACGCAGGCAGAGGCGGAGCTGGGCAGCGGCACAGGCAAGCTGAAGCTGCGGCAGACCTATGACCTCTTTATCCAGCGGTTTCCTGCATTGGCTATGGCGGTATCCTTCGACACCTTCTCCCTGTGGGTGGATGAGGCACTGGAGGAAATGCGAAAGCTACTGAAGGAGAATAAAACAGTCAGAGAGCTTGTAAAGGGGTGAGTATATGGTGAAAAAAATGACAGGAAAAGAATTGGTAGCCTTCTGCCGTTCCAAAATCGGCACACCGTATGTCTACGGCATGAAGGGCAAGGTTATGACGGAGCAGAACTATAAATTTCTGAAAAACACCTACGGGAAAATGGTCTGGCTGAGTGACAGGGATAAAATCGGCAGGGTCTGCGTGGATTGCAGCGGTCTGATTTCTTGGGCGTGCGGCGTGACGCTCGGTTCGGGCCAGTGGAAGGCGAGGGCAACCAAAATCAACCCCATTTCCACCATCGAAAAAGCACCCATCGGGGCGTTGGTCTGGATGCAGGGGCATATCGGGGTTTATACCGGCATGAAGAATGGACATCCGTATTATGTGGCGGCGGATGGCAGTGCCTACGGCGTTCGTGAAGTTCCCCTGCGGTGCAATAAATTCACACATTGGTTGTTGGTTGAGGATGTATTTCAATACGAAATGAGGGATGATGAAGTGGTAGAAAAGTGCAAGATGATTATCAATGGGAAAGAGCATACGGTGGAACGGATTTTGAAGGATGGGACAAATTATATCAAGATTCGGGATGTGGCGGATGCTATTGGGTATAGTGTTACCAGTAAGGGAAATGTGGCAGTGCTGACGAAGAAATGAGCTTTTTCGTGAGGTCATGAAAATGGTAGGGGGCGGGCATCCGCCCCTTTATTTTTTGTAGAAAAGTTGGATGGCGAGGGGGAGATGATAGCTCAGAGGAAGAAATTCGGTTACAATTTGTAGATGATTAAGTGGGTTCATTAGTTAATTCAATAATACGCGTGGCTAGTTCTTTAAATGTTTTATTGAAATCATCCCTATTTGCTTTCATATTGTCCCAAACTTTACCCTGTGCCTGAATCTGTTCTTTTGTTAACAAAAATACGGGGGTATTATTGGACTGAGATTGTGCAATTAAACTGTTGAAATCGGCAATGTTAATTAAGTTATATAATTCGCTACAATGTTTTTTTAAATTAGGTACTATCATGTTATTTTTTTCTAGTTCAGGAACTAATTTTTCTTCTACCAAAGTGTTAATATCATTAATCCATTCTGAAAAAGCTTTAGCAGGAGAGCCGTTTCTAGGTCTATAACGTTGCTGAATAGTTCCAATAAATTTGGGATTGGCGCTATTCAATTTATAAGTGGCATTTTTAAAAATAGTATTATTTTTTAAATTGTTATAGATTGCATTCCATTGTGCAAATACGCTAACCAGAGATTCTATTGCCATGTAACAGAAATAATCAGGAGCACAAGGCAAAATGAAATAATCACTTTCCATCAAAATATTTGCATTAGTTGCGGTAATGCTTGGGCTCATATCGATTAAAATATAGTCCAAATGATATTTTTGGGCAGTTAATTGAAGAAGATTTCGTAATGCACCAGGGACATTTTGGAACATTGTAATGGCTCCAGTCAAATTTTCAGCGATACTGTATGTAGCATCATACTTAGAAAACTCGATATGTCCGGGAAGTAAGAATAGGTTTTTATTATGTTCAAATTCATAGCAAGTTGCAGCTGTCAATGGCTCCAAACCGCCATCTAAGACTGGTGATAAAAAATCTTTTATACTAAAGTTGTTTTGTTGATAAAAATTTAAGAGTTTATTTTCCTTGTCAGAGTTAAGACAAAGGCCGGTTAAGTTACACTGAGGATCAGTATCAACGATTAGAGTCTTATAACCCATTTCAGCAAGCTTCCATCCAAGGTGAAATGTTGTGGTTGTTTTGCTTACGCCACCTTTATTATTAAATAGAGAAATAGTTTTAGCCATACTTATCATCTCCTAAATACATAATTTATTTTATCAAATTTAGTATATAGAGGACTAAATTATTAGTCAAGATAATATAAATTAGAAATTGTTATTTATAAAAAATAAATTCAAATAAAATAAACTTGACGAAAAATATATTATCGTATAAAATAATTGATATAAAAACAGTAAAGAGGTGGTTTGATGGATATAAAAAAGAAACTTGAAGCAGATTTTAATTCTGCACTTATTAAGGCGTTGGCTACAAATTTGTATGTTTCGATGGAGGCATATCAAAGAATGTGCAGTGAAAATAAAAAATTTTTTGAGTTGCAGAATAGTAAAACAGTTTTAGGTCATCTTCGAACCTATGCAGTACAGAGACAAATTTATCTTGGGTCACTTCGTTCGGATGCATTATATTCTACACAGTTTTGCAAAACAAATAATTTTAAATATGAAACATTATTTTTGGAAACAGAAAATTTTATTTTAAACATAGGAATTACAAAAAAAAGAGGACAGCTTTTAAGTTTAGCTAATTATAAAAAAGAGTTGGCAAGAGCTAATGCAAAGGATGACCCACAGATTCAGTTGGAGTTTTCGGATACAGATACTTCCCACTTGAAGAGCGTAAAAAATTATGCTATTCTTGCCTATGGATACAATGAAAATGTTGGAATTACACACTTTGATATATTGGTTCCAAGTGGCGACTACAAGGGAATTATTGCACCGATTAAGAGTTTGCATATTCCTAAAATGGAAATAGTGCCTAACTTTGAACAAGAAGTTGAACCAGATATTACGAGTTTGAAAGAGGATTTAATAAAAAGAAAGTTTGGATAAAAGGAAAAAGGTTGATGGTTATGGATAAAAAGTTGATTCCATATAGGATAAGACAGGCGAGAACTTCTCGGAGTATGAGTATGTCGGAATTGGCGGAACTACTTGATGTTAGTAAGCAGTTAGTTTCTCAGTATGAGACAGGTAAAACAACACCGAGTATGGGTAAGTTGAATGAGATTTCCAAGGTGCTGAGGTATCCAGTGAGTTTTTTTTACAAACCATCGCCTCAGAATGAAAGCGCAAGTAGCGTTGTGTTTTTTAGAAGTAATAGAACAGCAAAAGTAAAATGTAAAAATGCTGCTAAAGAAAAAATGGAAATATTCTGTGAAATTGTAGATTATATAGAGGAATATGTAAATCTTCCGAAACTGAATTTTCCAAAGGTATCATATGAGGATGAAGATTTAAATCCTCTTGATAATGAGACGATAGAGATGTATGCAACAGCTCTAAGAAAAGCCTGGAACTTAGGAAATGGACCTATTGGTAATTTAATGGTTGAAGTTCAAAAGAATGGCATATATGTTTCAAAAATTAGTTTGAGATTGCAGAAAATTGATGCTTTTTCTGTATGGATGAATAATAAGCCGTATATTTTTCTAAATGATGATAAAAATACAAATGCAAGAATTCGATTTGATATTGCACATGAATTAGGTCATTTACTAATGCATGCAGATTATTATAGTAGTGAAGATTTTGAGAAAAAAACCATTAAGGATAAACTTGAAGATGAGGCAAATCGATTTGCGGGTGCATTTCTAATGCCGAAAGAAAGTTTTTCTAAAGATGTTTTTTCGTCATCAATTGACCATTTTATTCAACTAAAACGTAAATGGAAAGCATCTATTAGTAGTATGATATATAGGTGTGATGCTTTAGGGATTTTATCTGACAATCAGATTAAATACTTAAAGGATCAAATGACGAGGCGTGTTTATTGGAGAAAAGAACCTTTGGATAATGAAATTCCGATTGAAAGACCATTTATGTGTAAGCAGGCAATTAATTTACTTTTAGACAATAATGTATTGACTCCATCTCAGATTTCAGAGGATATAGGCTGTTATCCTGATGAAATCGAAGAGTATTGCTATTTAGAAAAAGGTACACTAGCTATTAAAACAGATACATCAAATGTTATTTCGTTAAAAGATAGAAAATTTAGAATCAAGAACGAAGGACCTCTTAGTTAATTAAAGGGGTCTTTTAAATTTATTTTTGTTTCCAACGCTGACAGTCTGGATTGGAAGGAACAGGGAGCGGAGGTGGAGATCAGGCAGGTGTTGGAGCATAAGCATCTGGGCAATGGCTCCATCATTCTGTTCCACAATGATGCGAAATACACCCCTAAGGTGTTGGACACGATTCTCAAGGGAATCAAGGAAAAGGGGTTTGAGATTGTGCCGATTTCCCAGTTAATTCATCGGGAGAATTTCGAGATGGATCATGAGGGACGGCAGATTCCGAAAGGTAAAGATGTATAAAATCAGTCTGAATACGAGAGAAGTTATAAACAACAGGCGTATTCCGATACTGTATTTTTAGGCAATCAGGGGTGCAATGTTCGATTTCGAACACTGCACCCCTTGTTTGTCCATTGTTCTCTTTGGACTTTTTTTATAAGATAAAAATGATGAAACAATAATTCGTCCACACCTAATGCCGAGGTTTGGATGGATGGCTCTGTTGGAGTGTTTCTCTGAAATGAAAACATCAGAGGGAAGCCCGGAGGTTTGGTCGGTACCAATGGGGCGGCATTCTTCCGACAGCAATTTGCTGCGGATAAAATCACCTGAGGACAGAGCGGAAAGAAAGGAAGAAAGACTATGAACGTTGCAAATACCATCAAAAAATTGGGTCTGGAACAGGCGTTTGATTACCTGTATAAAGACCCGGAAAACAACCTGCTGAAGCTAATGAATTGGGCGGACAAATTTTCCGATGGGGAATTTGTATCCCAACGTAAGGCAATTCGGGAAGCAATAGAAAATCCTGCGCACCCTTACCATGACTATATCCTGCATATCATCCATGATATCGACCCGGAGGTCATGAAAACGTTAGCTGTTAATTTCTTCATCAATGCCAGCTTAATCGGCTGGTCGAAGCAGGAAGAAAACCGAGCAAAGTATAACTGTAATGTTCCCTGGGCGATTCTTTTGGACCCTACATCTGCCTGCAATCTGCACTGCACCGGATGTTGGGCTGCCGAGTATGGCAATAAGCTGAATCTTACCTTTGATGAGATTGACAGCATTATTCAGCAAGGCAAGAAATTGGGTGTCTATATGTATATCTATACCGGCGGTGAGCCGCTGACGAGAAAGAATGATCTGATTCGGCTGTGCGAAAAGCATAATGATTGTGTATTCCTTTGCTTTACGAATGCGACATTGATTGATGAAAAGTTTGCCGATGAAATGCTGCGCGTGAAGAACTTTATTCCTGCCATTTCTTTGGAGGGGGACGAGGTTTCCACGGACAGCCGCCGCGGACAAGGAACCTATCAGAAGGTCGTTCGGGCAATGAAGTTGCTGCATGAGAAAAAGCTGCCCTACGGCATTTCCTCTTGTTATACCAGCGTGAATTACGAGAAGATTACATCGGATACATACTATAACAGTCTGATTGACATGGGTGCTTATTTCATCTGGTACTTCCATTATATGCCGGTTGGCAATGATGCTGCGCCTGAACTGCTGCCAAATCCCAAGCAGCGTGAAACCGTTTATCACCGTATTCGCCATCTGCGTGCCACGAAGCCTTTGTTCGCCATGGACTTTCAAAATGATGCGGAATATGTGGGCGGATGTATTGCCGGAGGCAAGCGGTATCTGCATATCAATGCAAACGGGGATGTAGATCCTTGCGTGTTCGTGCATTATTCCAACGCTAACATTCGGGAATGTACGCTGTTAGAGGCACTGCAAAGCCCGATTTTTATGGCATATCATGATAATATGCCTTTTAATGATAATATGCTCCAACCTTGCCCTATGCTGGAAAACCCGGAACGCCTGCGGAAAATGGTTGCGGAAACCGGCGCACATTCCACCGATCCGCAATCTCCGGAAACGGCGGATCATCTGTGTGGGAAGTGTGATTCCTATGCGAAGTGCTGGGCACCGGAGGCTGAACGGCTCTGGAGGGCTGAACAGGAAGAAAAAAAGCACATATAAAGGATGAGCGCCGCAGGAGACTGCGGCGCTTGCTTATTCTTTTATAGCCGACTTAACGGCAGTCTGCCCGATGGATTTTTGTAGAGCGCGAGTTTCTACGCCCTCCATTAAGGAGCAGATTCGTTCGATATCCGTTTCCAGATCATACTGCATTTCGGCATCCAGCCAATCCAGTAAATAGCCGACTACGATACACTTATAATGGTGATTCAGGATTTCGGCATCCCTTGCGGGAATGGAAATCGTTTTGGAAATACTGGCAAAATATGCATTGACCGCGTACTGTGTCAGTCGGTTGATATAAAACAGAAAGGTTTCCAAGGGGACTGCGCGGTATACATGAAGGATTGCTTGCTTATGTGCCTCCCCATATTGCAGAACAGGCTTAATGCAGTCCAATGGGCGACCCGGTGTGTAATGGTACGCAATCAGAGCGTTGACCTTTTCCTCCATCATTTCCAAAAGCAGGGATGGAATATCCGGAAAATGATAATAAAAGGTGTTCCGGTTGATGTCGCAACGGTTTACGATATCTTTCACTGTAATTTTATTGATAGGGCGTTCTTCTAAAAGCTGAGCAAACGCCTCTATAATAGAAGCTCGTGTTCGTCGCATATTAACCTCCAGACTATACGGCTTGAGTTCATCCAAATTAGTTGCCTGTTTTATTCCATCGTTCTACAATAGCAGACAATATAATGGGATTATAACAAAAATTGCTTTGGAAAACAAGAAAACATCGCTGGAATTGGGAAATGCAAATGGTATGGGGGATAAAAACAGGAAAAATCGGATGCATGGATAATCGGCTGCATGGCTGCATGAAGAGAAGCCGTAAAACGAAGGACAATTTCCATTTCCTGTGTATGCAGATAGGGAAGATTTATTGCTGTGGAAAAGGAAGATGGGATTATTGTACCAAAAAAGAGAAAGAACCACAATATTTAGTTTTCAACATTCTTGTACATACTAAATATCGTGGTTTTCATTCAAATAAAAAATCATCCGACGCATTTCTTACAGGGGGTCAGCCCTCTTGCGAGTGCCTTCTCCAGCGTAGATGCAATATAGGTGCCGCCATTGCAGGAGCCGCTATAGTGGTACCGTTTTCCCGTGGGGGTAACATAGACGGTAGTGGATTTTTTCGATACCGTCTGTGTGTTTTTATTCTGTGCAGCAAGGCGTTCTTGTTCCGCCTTTTGTGCTGCCCTCTGCGCGGCAAGGCGTTCTTCCTCTGCCTTTCTGGCTGCCTGCTGTTTCTGCAGTTCAGCGGCATAAGCGGCGGCATCCGCATTATCGGTAAAGATGGAAACCAACTGATTATAGCTGTCCCAATACACCTTGCAGTCCAGACTTTCCGCAACAAAGCGGACAGGCACCATCGTACGCCCGTTTACGGCAACGGCAGGCGTATCCAGACTGTGGCTGACACCGTTGATGAAGGCGTTTTTTTCATTCAGATAGAGGGTAATGGTTTTATCCTCCTTCTGCGCGGTGATGCCTCTGGTGTAGTTGTTCCATTCGACAGCGGCACCAAGTCCTTCAAAAATAGAGCGCATAGGAACCATGGTGCGCCCATTGATTACTGTTGGGGAAACATCCATTTGCAGGGGCTTGCGGTCAATATTAACATCGGCGGCAAAGGCAGTCAACGGTGTGAAGGTACAGAGCGCTGCCAGAAACAGGGCAATCCATTTTTTTGATTTTTTCATGTGTAACACCTCTTTTTGTGATAAAACGAATCTATATAGCCTTATTATATCACAAAAGATGACAATTTAACAGAGAAAGTCGATTTATTTCGGCAGTCTCTGTCGCACCACCTCATACAGCAGTACCCCTGCGGCAACAGAAGCATTCAGGCTTTCTGCCTGCCCCGGCATGGGAATTTTCACCCACGCATCGCAGAGTGCGGCGGCATCCTCACTGAGACCGCGTGCCTCGTTGCCAATGAGAAAGGCACAGGCATCCTGTAAGGGCAGGGCGTAGGGATAGCGATCACCCTTCAGATGTGCGGCGTAAAGCGGAATCTGCTTTGCCTGCATTTTTTCCGAAAGGGCATGCAGGTCGATATTTTGGAAGACAGGCACATGGAACAGACTGCCCATCGTTGCGCGCAGCACCTTCGGGTTATAGAGATCAACACTGCCCTTGCTGAGAAAAACGGCATCTGCACCGCAGGCATCTGCCGTGCGAATGACCGTCCCCAGATTGCCGGGGTCATTCAGCTCTTCCGCCAGAAGGAGAAAGGGCGTTTTTTTCGCAAGCACCGCATCTGCATCCCAATCCAGCTTTTTGCAGACCGCCAGAATTCCCTGTGGGTTTTCCGTATCGCAGACGGCGGCAAAGAGCGCATCTGTCAGACAAAGCACCTCTGCCTTTTCTTCGTAGGGGGAAAGCTCGTTTTCTGCGGCAAAGGCATCGCTCACCGCATACGCAAGCACCTCCCAATTCTTCGGGATTTCGCGGATAAAGCGCAGTCCTTCCGCAATGAAAAGCCCCTCCTTATCGCGATTTTTCTTTATTTTTAAGCCGTTCAGCCGCTTGATCCATTTGTTGTCGCGGCTTTCGATTCGTTTCATGGTATCACCTCGCTTTCTATGATAAAGGAGAAGCTCCTGCTTTGCAAGAAAAAGGATGCAAGCGACGGGAAAATATGGTACAATCAGGGCAAAGAGAGCAGAAAAAGGAGGTTTTTACCTATGACACCACAGGAAAAAAGAAAAGAGCTTTTGAGCGCAACCCTGTTGAAAAAGCTGGAACGCCGCCATTTTGAAGCATACTACTGTCCCACAGCGACAGAAGCCATCGAAAAGGTGCTGTCCCTCATTCCGGAAGGCAGCAGTATCACATGGGGTGGCTCCATGACCATTCGCGATATGGGGCTGACAAAGGCGGTCAAGGAAGGCAATTATAACGTCATTGACAGAGATACCGCGGCAAATCCTGCCGAAATGCGTGAAATGATGCGTCAGGGACTCTTGTGCGATTACTATTTGACCAGCACCAATGCCATTTCCGAGGATGGCGTTCTGGTAAATATTGATGGGACAGGCAACCGCGTTGCGTCCATCTGCTTCGGGCCGAACAATGTGATTGTTCTGGCGAGCCTGAGCAAGGTGGCACAGGATGTGGATGCGGCAATCAAGCGCGTGAGAGGGTACGTTGCACCTGTCAACAGCATGCGCTTCATGGGGAAAACCCCTTGTGCAGTGGACGGCACCTGCCATAACTGCGTTTCCGAGGAATGTATTTGTAATCAGATTCTGGTGACAAGAGTCTGCCGTCCGGCAGGCAGAATTAAGGTGATTCTGATTGGCGAGGAATATGGATATTAAGATTTAAGTTGAAAACGGGTTTTTGTTTCCCTCCCTGCGGCTGCAGGGAGGTTTTTCTAACGCCCGAACCCTTGATTTTTCTCCCCAATCTGCTACAATAATGAGGTTAGGAGAGTACGATTTACGAAGGAGAAAAAATAATGGAAGAAATGGTTTTTCAGATTGGGCCCATTCGTCCGCCCAGTGAGGCAAACAGCCTGCTTTTGCGCGTGACGGTGAACTGCCCTTGGAATAGATGTAAATTCTGTATGCTGTATAAAAAATACGATTTTCATACCCGTTCCGTTGCGGAGGTGAAGAAGGATATCGACACCATGGCGGAGCTGCGTGACCGTATTTTGCAGTATAAAACGGCGAACGGCTGGGATATTCAGGCAATCAACAACGAATATCAGACCCTGACAACGGACGATCAGCGTTGGTGCTATCAGATGGTGTTCCGCTGGATGACAGAGGGGGACTGCAATTCCATCTTTTTGCAGGATGCGAATACGATGTGTCTGCGTGCGGATTGGCTTGCGGAAATCATCCGTTATGTGCGCGTGAAGCTGCCCGAAATCAAGCGGATTACCTCCTATGGCAGAGCAAACACGCTTGCGAAAATTACCCCGGAGGATTATAAAATGCTCAAGGAGGCAGGCCTAGACCGTATCCATTCCGGCTACGAATCTGGTTCCGATAAGGTGCTTGCGCTGATTGAAAAGGGCTGCACGCAGGAGGAACAGATTATCGGCGGCAGAAAGGTGAGAGAGGCAGGGATTGAGCTTTCTATCTACTTTATGCCCGGTGTCGGTGGCAGGGAGCTTTCCGATGACAACGCCATTGAAACGGCGAAGGTTATCAATGCGGTGAATCCGAATTTTGTCCGCCTGCGTACCTTTGTGCTGCGTACCGGCTCTCTGATGGAGGAGGTGCGCGATGCCGGCGGCTGGACGGAGGATACCGATATGAATAAGCTTTTGGAAATTCGCAAGCTCTTAGCGCATATCGACCCGACAAAGGCAAACGGCAGAATCACAAGCGACCACATCATTAACCTTTTACAGGAGGTCAACGGCGATATGGATACCGACCTGCCCTGGATGCTGGAATATATTGATTCCTTCCTTGCCCTGCCCAAGCTGGAGCAGAGAAAATATCAGATGGCGCGCCGCATGGGCTTCCCTCTGGACTGGAAGCAGCTTTGGCGGATGCGCGAGAGCGACCAGAAAATCGTTGAGGATTTAGCGAAAAATATCGTAGATGAAAAGGATTGGGAAAAGAAACTCCATACCTATATGGATCATTATATTTAAGGAGGTGCCGCAATGGCAAGAGAAACAGTTTTTACGGCAATTATCCCTGCAATTTTAATCTTCTTTCTGGTTTTCTTTAACATCAGAAAAATGCAGAAGCAGGCGAAGATTATGAAAATGGAGCATGAGGGCAAATGCGGCGGAGGCTGTGCAGGCTGCGCCCACAGCAAAAGCTGTCATTCCGAGAAGAAGGATTTATAAGAAAAAAAGAATCACCTCAAACTGATTTTTCTGTCAGCTTGAGGTGTTTTTTTATGCTTCTCCCTTTGTTTTGCTTTCGTGCTCGTTGCGGTAGCGTGTCATTAAGCCGTGGAACAGCTCTTCTGCCGTCGGGGGCGTAAAGCTGATGGCATTTGCGCCTGCCGCTACGGTTTCACGGATGCTTTCCTGCGAGGGACCGCCTGTTGCAATGATGGGCAGGTCGGGGTAGCGTTCGCGCAGAATCCGCACTACCTCCGGCGTGCGTGCCGCGGCAGATACATTGAAAATCGTCGCACCTGCTTCCAGACGAGCATCGATGTCCGTATTTTCATCCAGAACGGTTACAACAATGGGAATATCGATGATATCTGCAATTTGTGCGATGACATCGTTCGTTGTCGGCGCATTCACCACAACTGCCATTGCCCCGAAGGCTTCGGCATCCTTTGCAAGCATGACAACGCGTGCACCTGTGGTTGTGCCGCCGCCTACGCCGCAGAAAACGGGCAGGCTGGAGGTGGAAACAATCGCATCTGCAATAATCTGCTGGGGCGTAAAGGGATATACCGCAAGTACAGCATCTGCGTTGCAGTTGCGAATGATGGCAATATCAGTAGAAAAAATCAAGGACTTGATGCGTCGCCCCATAATCACAATCCCGCTGGCGGCATAAATTTCATCCGGCATGGTTACGATATGGTGGCTTCTCAGCTTTGTCTTGACGTGGGGAATCTTTTTTTCACGGTCGAGCTTGATATGGTTCATTGGGGCACTTCCTTTCTGCATTTTATTTTTCCTAGCGTTCTTCTATATTATACGGCAGAGAAAATACACTTGTCAATAAATATGGAAGGAACTGGAAGGGTGCCTCCGTACTTGACAGCAGGACGCTTTTTCATTAAACTAGAAAAAAGAATCAGAAGGTAATATGTATTTTGAAAATTTTTAAAGGAGGATGACCTTGGAGGCTTATATAGGTCTGATACTTTCCGTTTTGCTCAACATCATTCTGGTGGTGCTGATTGGGAGGTATCGTGTACAGGAAAACGAAAAAGATGTGACGGAGGAGGAAATCCGTCAGATGGTGGACGCAGGCGGCGACAGCGGTACGATTGATGAAAACGTGAAGGAGATGCTCAATAATATCTTTGAGCTGAGCAACAGCTCCGCAGGGGATATTGCCACCCATAGAACCGATATTGTTGCTGTTCCCGTGGATGCAACTCTGGAGGAAATCAAAAACGTCACGGCGGAGGAAAAATATTCCCGTATCGTGGTGTATGATGATAATATCGATAATATTGTCGGGGTGTACCATGTGAAGGATATGGTGAAATATATCCTTGCGGATGTAACCCGTGTGGAGGAGGGGCATTTCCATCTGAAGGAAATCCTCATGAAGCCCTATTTTATCCCATTTTCCAAAAAGGTGGACGAGCTGCTTGCGGAAATGAAGGTGAAGAAGGTACACATGGCAATCGTCATTGATGAATACGGCGGCACGGCAGGTATTGTCACCATGGAGGATATCATGGAGGAAATTTTCGGGAATATCTTCGATGAATATGACGAGGAAGAGGAAGAGGACATCACCGAGGTTTCGGAGGGTGTTTACCGCATTGATGGTTCGACCGATTTGCAGGATGTAGAGGAACAGCTTGGCATTACCTTCGAGGAAAATGAGGACTACGATACCCTTGGCGGCTATCTCATCGGGCAGCTGGGGCATATCCCTGAGGAGGGCGAAACGATAGAAATGAAGCTTTGCGGCTGGCTCTTTAGTGTAGAGCTGTTTGAGGAGAAGCGTATTCTCAAGGTTCTGGCAACAAAGCTGCCGGAGGAGGAAAAGGAAAAAGCCGAAGCAGAAGAAAAGGCTGACGAGGAATAAAAAAACGGACACGATTGATTTTTTTCGGTCGTGTCTTTTTTGTGCCTGCATAGAACCTGCACAGAAGATTTTGTCCATCCATACCTTAAAGTAGAACACAAAAAAGCAGAACGCAAGGAAAGGATGGAATTTCTGATGCCCAATAATAACCGGTATGAAATAAGTGAAGCTTTACAAATGCCCCTGCCGCTGACCAAGGAAGAAGCCATGCAGGAAACGCTGACGCAGGAGGAGAGCGCCGCACGCCGCTTTCCGATTCTGCCGAGCAATACAAATGTGACGGTGATTCCCATTATTCCGGGGATTACGCTTTTCGGCTACATCCGCTTTTTGAATGCAAGCCCTGTTGAAACGCGCGTGGATATTTACGCCAACGGGCGGAAGGTGGCTGCGGATTTGCGCTATCAGCATTTTACGGAATATATGAAGCTGTTTCCGGGGTGGTACCGCATTGCGATTTACCGCGCAGGAACCGTCACAAATCCTCTGACCGTTCTGCGCTTGCAGGTGCAGTCCGGCGGCATTTATACCGTTGCGGTGACAGGTCTGGCAGATGCGCTTTCTACGCTGACCATCGAGGACAGCCACCGTTACCTCAGCCCTAATCGGGCATATATCCGCTTTGTGCAGCTTTCGCCGACTGCCCCTGCCATGGATGTTTACTGGGATGACCGCATGGTGCTTTCCGATTTGCGCTATGAGGAAATCAGCCGCTACCTCACCACAGCTCCAGGCAGTCACAATCTCAAGCTGCGCGAGACTGACACAGGCAAAATTCTTGTGGAGCATCCCAAAGTGAACCTCAAGGGCGGCAAGGCATATACGGTTTATGTGGTTGGCAGCCGCGCGGACAGGGCAGGTCTGCAGGTGCTGATCCCCCTTGAGGGTGTGACCTATCTGGACTTCGGAAAGTGAGAAATTTATGGATTTTTTCTCAAAAAACCTGTACGAATGGCGTATCCTTTGTTATACTATTGTCAATACCTATCGTGAAAAATCACGATAAATTTCAGTATAACCGAATAAAGGAGAATCATCATGTTAAAAGGGAAAACTGTTGTTCTGGGTGTAACAGGCAGCATTGCTGCGTATAAAATGGCAAATGTGGCAAGCATGCTCGTGAAGCTGCATGCGGATGTGCATGTGATCATGACGGAAAATGCCTGCCAGTTTATTACGCCTGTTACCTTTGAAACACTGACCGGCAATAAATGTATGGTAGATACCTTCGACCGCAATTTCCAGTTCCATGTGGCACATATTTCCATTGCGAAAAAGGCGGATGTGCTTCTGGTTGCGCCTGCTTCCGCAAATGTGATTGGCAAGCTGGCAAACGGCATTGCGGATGATATGCTGACGACAACGGCTATGGCCTGCACCTGTCAAAAAATCGTTGCGCCTGCCATGAATACCAATATGTATCATAACCCCATTTTGCAGGATAATCTGAAAAAGCTGGAGGGCTATGGCTTCACGGTGATTGCGCCCGAAAAGGGACTGCTTGCCTGTCGGGATATCGGGGATGGAAAAATGCCCTCTGAGGACGTTCTGGTGGGGCATATCCTGCGTGAAATCGCGCATGAAAAAGACCTTGCCGGCATGAAAGTGATTGTCACCGCAGGACCGACACAGGAAAGCGTAGACCCTGTGCGTTATATTACAAACCACTCCACAGGGAAAATGGGCTATGAGCTGGCGAAGGCGGCAATGCTGCGCGGCGCGGAGGTAACACTTGTCAGCGGTGTGACAAATCTGGAACCCCCTATGTTTGTGGATTATGTGCAGGTAAAGAGCGCAGGGGATATGTTTGAGGCAATGAAGTCTCGTTTTCTGGATAACGATATCATCATCAAGGCGGCGGCGGTTGCGGATTATAAGCCCAAAAGCTACAGTGATGAAAAAACAAAGAAAAAGGACGGCGAAATGTCTATCGAATTGGACAGAACACAGGATATTCTGAAATATCTGGGCGAGCATCGCAGAGAAGGTCAGTTCTACTGCGGCTTCTCCATGGAAACCCAGAATATGCTGGAAAATTCCCGCGTGAAGCTGGATAAGAAGAATATTGATATGGTTGTCGCCAATAACCTTAAGATTGCAGGCAGCGGTTTCGGCACGGATACGAATGTGGTAACGATGATTTCCAAGGAGGAGGAAATTCAGCTGGAGCTTCTGAGCAAGGCTGAGGTTGCACATAAGATTCTGGATGAAATTTTGAAATTGAAGGCAATAAAGGGCTGAAAACAGAATGGCTGAAAATAGAATGGCTCTGTCGCATGGAAGGTCTGCGGCAGGGCTTTTCTTGCGAAATAGGCAGATTGCATAAAAAAGAGACGGAATTTTTGTATGCGATAACGTCTGTTTTATTCGTAAAAACGGTCAAAATGGATTGACAAAGACAAATGCAAATGATACAGTAACAGTAGAAATGCGTCATAACGCACGCATTTGCGCCATTGACCTTCGATGGCGGTTGGTTCGAACCAAGGAGGAAACACATGGATGCGATGAGCAGCAGAATTTCGGAAAATCTGAGACAAATTCGGAAGGAAAAGAAACTCAGCCTTGACAGCATGGCAGAGCAGACGGGAGTCAGCAAAAGCATGCTGGGGCAGATTGAAAGAGGGGAATCCAGCCCCACGGTGGCAACGCTCTGGAAGATTGCGACCGGGCTGCATATTTCCTTTACCGCCCTTTTGGAGGGCAGGCAGACAGAAACCCAACTCATCCGAAGGGGCGAGGTTTCCCCGCTTTTGAGCGATGAGGGGCGGTTTCGGCTGTTTCCCTTTTTTCCCTACGATGCAGAAAGAAGATTCGAAATGCTCAGCATTGAGCTGGAGCCGGGCACTCGCTCGGAATCTGTTCCCCATGAGGATGGAACAGAGGAATTTGTACTTGTTTTTGAAGGCGCACTGCGGCTGACTGTGGATGGTGTGGAATATGTGGTAGAGGCGGGCGAAGGGATTCGTTATCTTGCCAATAAGCCCCATATTTATGAATGTCACGGCACGCAGAAGACAAAAATCTGTATGGTCATTTATTATGAAAAATAAAAAATAACCGTTATAACGGATTTTTGCGCCGAAGCGAAGAAAGGGCTAGGTGAATCAGATGAGCATTACACCCAGAATTGAGAAAATCCGTCAGAACTATATCAATACCAAGCCGTCCATTTCCTATGAACGCGCAAGAATCTGGACAGAATCCTTCAAAAGAACGGAAGGCATGCCTGCGCAGCTTCGTACCGCACAGGCGTTTTATGATACCTGTAATGAGCTTTGCGTCAATATTTTTGAGGGCGAGTTGATTGTCGGCGCAAGCGGCGAATATCGCAAATGCGGCATTTTGACACCCGAATTTGCGTGGAAATGGGTCGATGATGAAATGGATAACTTTCCGAGCCGTCCGCAGGACCCCTATGAAATGACGGACGAGCAGAGAGCCTATGTCAGAGAAAATATCTTCCCTTACTGGAAGGGCAAATCCGTTGAGGATGCTTTTCTGGCGCGCACCTCCGCGGAAACAAAGAAAATCGGCGTAGATACGGGCTTTGTGGATACCGACTCCAAATGGCGCAACGGCATTGGCGAAATGTCTCCCGACTATGTGGATCAGCTGTTCCCCAAGGGCTTCGGCGGCATTAAAAAAGAAGCAGAGGGCTACATGGCAGAGCTGAACGAAGCCATCCCCGAGGAAAAGGATAAGCTGATTTTCTATCGTTCCATCGTTCTGGTCTGCGATGGTATCGTGCGTCTGGCAAACAGATATGCCGAAAAGGCAAGAGAAATGGCGGCAGAGGAAAAGGACGAAGCGAGAAAGGCGGAGCTTCTGGAAATTGCGGCAACCTGTGAAGCCGTTCCCGAAAATCCCCCGAAATCCTTCCGCGAGGCAATCCAGTTCACATGGTTCGTACAGCTGGGCGGCATTATCTCCGAAAACCCTCTGGCATTGAACCCCGGACGCTTCGACCAGTATATCTATCCTTATTATAAAGCAGATTTGGATGCAGGCAAAATTGATTACGATACCGCACTGGAACTGGTAGAGTGCCTGTGGCTGAAATACAGCGAATGGGCGTGGACGATTTCCGCAAACACAGCGGACTTCTTCGCAGGCTATACCAACTTTGAAAATCTGACCGTCGGCGGCACCACAAAGGACGGCAGGGACGGCACAAATGATATTTCCTATATGGCAATTCAGGCAACAAAGGAAACAAAATGCCATCAGCCGACCCTGAGCTGCCGTATCCATGCGGATTGTCCTCCCGCATTCATGGAGGCAGTGACAGACCTTGTTTCCACAGGCAGTGGCTTCCCTGCCATCCATAGCGACAGAACAGGCTACGAAATGCTCCGTAATCTGGGCTATGAACCTGAGGACGCAAGAGACTGGAATAACTGCGGCTGTGTTGTACCTCATTCCAGAAAGACCTTTGAATGGACCTCCTCCTGCAATATCAGCTTTGCGGCGGCATTGGAATTTGCGCTGAATGAAGGCAAGAGCCGCCTGACGGGTGAGCAGGTTGCTCTGCCCGAAAAAGACCCGAAAACCTTTACCTCCTATGAGGAAATCGAGGCTGCACTGTTCAGACAGTTCTCCTATATGGTAAAGCATGGCGTGATTAGCCTGCTGACTGCACAGAAAATCCATAAGGAACAGGCACCCCGTCCGTTCCTGTCCGCCTGCAATGAATATTGCGTGAAAAACGGCAAGGATCTGGTGGACGGCGGCGCAAAATACAACATCGGGCCTGTATTCACAGGCGTTGGGCTTTCCGTTACGGCAAACTCTCTGGCTGTAATCAAAAAGCTGGTGTTTGAAGAAAAGAGCGTAACGCTTTCCGAATTGATTGATGCACTGAACAACAACTGGGAAGGCTATGAAGCCCTGCGTGCAAAGGCGCAGGCAGTGCCGAAATACGGCAATGACGATGATTATGTGGACAGCATTGCGAAAAAGCTGGCAGATTATTACTATCATGATGTAACATCCTATAAGGATATCTACGGGCATCATTTCGTAACGGCGTTCATGGGTATTTCCAACTACCTGCCGACCGGTAAGGTGCTTGGCGCAACACCCGACGGCAGAAGGGCGAAGGACCCCATCAACGAGGGCGTTTCCCCTTATACCGGCACAGATACCTCTACCTGCCTTGCGGCACTGCGTTCCTCCGCAAAGCTGAATCATGATATTCACAGCGGCGGCACACTGCTGAACCTGCGTCTGAATCACGATTTGGTTGCAACAAAGAGAGGGCGCGCAAACCTCGGCGCAATGCTCCAGTCCTATTTCGCACTGGGCGCATTCCATGTACAGTTCAACACCATTTCCAACGAGGTACTGAAGGATGCACAGGCGCACCCCGAAAATTACAGAGATTTGCTTGTGCGTGTTGCGGGATACAGCACACAGTTTGTCAATCTGTCGAAATCCATGCAGGATTCCATCATGGCAAGAAACGCACATGAGGAATTTTAAGACAAAAAATTGCCGCAGATGCAAAGCGTCTGCGGCTGTCGATGAAAAAGAAAGAAAGGGAATGGCTATGAAGGGTTATCTGATGCAGATGCAGCCGTTTTCCGTCAATGACGGGGATGGGATTCGTACCACGATTTTTCTGGCAGGCTGTCCGCTGCACTGCAAATGGTGCGCGAATCCGGAGGGACTGAGGCAGCACCCTGTTGTCGGCTTTTACGCAAGGCTGTGCATCGGCTGCGGCGCGTGTGCGGCGGTCTGTCCCAAGGGAATCGGCATTGACCTAAATGCAGAACGGGAAAAATGCGTCAGCTGCGGCGCATGTGTGGCGGCTTGTCCCAAGGGTGCAAGAAAAGCGCTTGTTTCTCTGGCGGATGCGGATGAAATCATTGCGGAAGCGGCAAAGCATCAGCTTTTTTACCGCAATTCCGGCGGCGGCATTACCTTTTCCGGCGGCGAAGCAACGGCGCAGCCTGAGCTTCTGGAGTATCTTTCCTCCCGTCTGTATGATATGGGCTTCAGTCTGGATATCGAATCCTGCGGTTATTTTGAATTTGAACGGGTACGCAGCTCTCTGGAACGGATGGATTTGATTTTTATGGATTTGAAGCACATGGATTCTGCCCTGCATGAAAAATTTACGGGCGTTCCCAATGAACGGATTCTGGAAAATATCAAGCGGCTGGCGGAGCTTTCGGCAAGAGTGGTCATTCGGATTCCGACGATTGAGGGTGTGAATGCGGATGAGGAAAATATCCGCAAAAGCGGCGAATTTGTGAAGAAATATCTGCCGCGCGCCGAAATGGAGCTTCTGCCGTATCATAAATTTGGCTTTGGGAAATATGAGGCACTGGGGATGGACTTGCCCGATGCCGCATTTGGAACTCCCACAAAAGAAAAAATGGAGCATCTGAAGGGGATTTTGCGGGAAATCGGCATTTCTCTTGCGGACTTCAAATAAACAAAAGAAAAAGACATCCTGTCACAGGTGGGCGCACCTTCCTGACGGGATGTCTGTTTTTATCTGTTTTTGCCTTATATATTATAGTATTCGTATTTCTTGACGAAGCAGAAGCCTGTTGTCCCCGGACCGGTGTGGGTGGAGATGGTCGCGCCAATCTGGAAGGGAGGCAGGAATTCCATGCCGGGAACCGTTTCCTGCAGCAGAGCATAAAAGCTGTCCATATCGTCCCAGATGGTATTTGTGCCGGGCATTGCGATATAATGTGCGGGATTTTCGCCGGTTTCCTTGAAATGCTTTGCGGTGATGGATGCAATCTGCGTAAGTCCTTTTTTTCTGGCACGGCAGATACCGCCTGCGCAGATTTCGCCGCCCTTTAAAATGATGATGGGCTTGATTTTCAGAAGTCCTGCGGAAATGGTAGCAACCTTGCCGATGCGTCCGCCAATCTCAAGATAGCTTAAATCCCCGACCATGAAATGAATACGTGCATCCTCTCTTGCTTTTTCCGCGTATGTAATCACCTCATGCAGAGATTTTCCGTTCTTCTGCATCCGCGCCATTTCCATCAAAAGCAGAGCCTGCGCGCCTGTTGCCACCCAGGAATTGATGACGTGAATCTGCGCATGAGGAAATTCCTCCTCCAGCATGGATTTTGCCGTTACCGCAGATTCCAGAGAGGCGGTCAGCGTGCGCGTCATGGTGATGCAGATGATGTCCTTGCCTGCTTCGAGGGCAGGGCGGAATGCATCCATATAATCCTGAATGGAGGGCAGGGAGGTTTTGGGGTAGCCCTTTTCCTCTGTCATATAGCGAAAATATTCCTCTAAAGAGAGTTCCTGAATTTCCTTATAATAAGTTTCATGGTCTATCGAAATATAAAAGGGAATCAACCCGATTCCTAATTCCTTTGCCTTTGCAAAGCCGATATCACAGGCACCATCGCTGAAAATTTGATACTCTGCCATACTATTCTCTCCTTACCTTCAGACGTTCAAATGATTCTGCGGAAATGGTCTTCCGCGGTGGTCTTGCTATACTATAACAAATCAGAACGGAAATTTCAACATCAGAAACACATTATGTAGTATAAAAAACCACAAAATATTGTTTGTGCATGAAAGCACTGCGTTTCTGCTGCTTTTTTGCAGAAAAAATGACAGGATTTTCTGTACGGGAATTTAACGGGAGAGAAGGGAAAGAACTCCTTGCCAAACAAGAAAAAATAAGTTAGACTAAAATAAGGGGAAGTACCCCCAAAAAGAAAAGGAGGTGAAAACATGAAACGAGTATTAGAACTGATTATGAGCTTGATTGCAACAGCGGCGACCTATGCGTTAATGCATGTAGTGCTTTTTATGGACTTATTCAAATTTCAACATAAATTGCCGGTATATGTACCTACGGTGATAGCGGTAATTGTCGGATTTATATTTTATTTTCTATTTGCTACGCCATTGGCAGGTCTGCTCCTGAAACGGCTGAATCAGACAGAGGAACGCCTTTCCAAAATGAATTTGAAGGAGCTTTCGCTTTCCGTTATCGGCTGTATTGTCGGGCTGGTTCTGGCGAACCTCATCGGCATGGCATTCAATGGCTTTGGCGCACTTGGCACGTTTATCGTGGTGCTGTTGAACATCCTGTTCGGGATTCTGGGGATTCGCGTTGCCAGAAGAAAGAAGGATGATGTGAACGTGCGCACGCTGAAGGAGGTGCTGATGACAACCCCTCCCAGCACGGCGGAGGATTCCATTTACGGCAGACCGAAAATTCTGGATACCAGTGTTATCATTGACGGAAGAATTCTGGATTTGCTGCAAACAGGCTTTATCGAAGGGAAAATCATCATCCCTGATTTTGTTCTGGAGGAGCTGCGCCATATTGCGGATTCTGCGGACAGCCTGAAGCGTCAAAGAGGGCGCAGAGGTCTGGATATTCTGAACGAAATTCAGAAGCAGCTGGCAGTTCCTGTAGAAATTCAGAGCTTTCATCCCGGTCAGCAGATGGAGGTGGATTCCATGCTGCTGAAAATGGCGGACAGCATGGATGCCTTCGTGGTGACGAATGACTTTAACCTGAACAAGGTTGCGGAATTCCAGGGCGTGCGTGTGCTGAATATCAATGAGCTTTCCAACGCGGTGAAGCCTGTGGTTTTGCCGGGAGAGGAAATGGTGGTTACCATCATCAAGGCCGGCAAGGAAGCAGGACAGGGCGTTGCGTATCTGAACGACGGCACGATGATTGTGGTGGACGGCGGCAGTAAGCACATCGGTGAGACGATTACGGTGATTGTGACGAGCGTATTGCAGACAGCGGCAGGTCGTATGATTTTTACAAAAATGATTGCTGCGGCATAAATAAAGAGAGCAAAAGTGCGAAATCAGCCTGTTTGATTTCGCATTTTTGCTGAATCGGGAGGAAAAAAGATGAACATCAGTACGGCTGTGATTGTAGCGGCAGGAAAGGGCAGACGCATGGGAACGGAAATCAGCAAGCAGTTTCTGCCCCTTTGCGGAAAGGAAATTCTTGCACATACGGTTGAAAAATTTGAACAGGCGGCGTGTATTCGGGATATCATTCTGGTGACAGGAGGAGATGCCCTGCAGGATGTGCGGCAGATGGTGCAGGAATACGGCTGGAAGAAAATTATTTCCGTAACGGAGGGCGGCAAGGAGAGGCAGGATTCTGTATTCCTTGGCTTGCAGCAGGTGCCGCAGGATACGGAAATTGTGCTGATTCATGATGGGGTGCGTCCGTTTGTGACGGAGGAAATTTTGGAACGCTCCATTGCGGCGGCAAAGGAGACAGGTGGCTGTGTGGCGGGCGTGCCTGCGAAGGATACGATTAAGGTATGCGATGCGGAGGGCTTTGCGATTGCCACGCCGGACAGAAGCACCCTCCGGCAGATACAGACTCCGCAGACCTTCCGCCGAAAGGAAATCCTTGCGGCATACGAAAAGGCGAAGGCGGACGGCTTTCTGGGAACGGATGATGCCTCTGTTGCGGAGCACAGCGGCTTTC
>ENA-OPWX01000155-OPWX01000155.1-human-gut-metagenome-genome-assembly--contig:-NODE-155-length-64542-cov-3.219595_pt1 | contig 64542 bp, 51 predicted proteins | sample MGYA00241514_ERZ502020 | MGnify/ENA primary metagenome ERZ502020 (study PRJEB25962, sample SAMEA2042105) | human gut metagenome | biome: human gut; feature: human-associated habitat; material: faeces... | reverse complement strand
TGTAAGAACACTTCCGTCCTCCAGTACCAGGTCTACTGCCTTGCGGATCTTGGCAGCAACATCATTCTTTCCGATATGCTCTAACAGCATACATGCGGACCATAAGAATGCAGTTGGGTTTGCAATTCCCTGTCCTGCAATATCAGGGGCACTGCCATGAACTGCCTCGAACATGGCGAAATCTTTACCCAGGTTGCTGGATGGAAGAAGTCCCAGACCTCCAATGAGGCCGCTGACCAGATCAGATAAAACATCACCATACAGGTTTTCTGTTACGATAATATCAAATTTTTCCGGATGCATAACCAGCTGCATAGCCACATTGTCTACAATCTTATCATCTGCTTCAATATCCGGATATTCCTTGCTGATATCATAGAAAATATCACGGAACATACCGTCTGCCAGCTTCATAATGTTTGCCTTGTGTACACAGGTCACTTTCTTACGTCCATGGCTTACTGCATAGTCGAAAGCAGCACGGATGATACGCTCGGAGCATTTTCTGGTAATGATCTTAATGGAGTGAACCGTATCCTTATCAATCATCTCTTCCACACCTGCATACAGATCCTCTGTATTTTCACGGAAGATCACGATATCTACATTTTCAAATGCAGTCTTTACAGCAGAGTTGGTCTTTGCAGGACGGATATTTGCGTAAAGATCATATTTCTTTCTTAAAGTAACATTTAAAGAACGGAAGCCCTTTCCTAAAGGAGTTGTAATAGGGGACTTTAATAAAATGTGGGTCTTTTCCATAGAAGCATAGCCCTCTTTCGGGATCAGTTCACCATGTGCTTCGTATTCTGCAGCACCTACATTAAATACCTCATAGTTTAAATCTGCCCCAGCTGCGTCTAAGATCCTTAAAACGCAATCTGTGATCTCTGGTCCGATTCCATCGCCTTTAAATACTGTAATTGTGTCTGCCATCTCTATCTCTCCTCCATTGCTGTATATTCTTTATTATCACCTACATACTTGGTTGCAGGACGCATGATCCTTCCATCATAAAGCTTGTTTTCAATGTTATGGGCAACCCAGCCGACCATACGGCTGCACACAAATAATGGTGTGTAAAGATCTCTCGGGATACCTAACATTTCATAAGCAAAACCGCTGTAATAATCTACATTAGTAGGAAGTGCAACTCCCTTGCGCTCTTTCATAGTCTCTAAGGCAATACGTTCAAACCTCTGACGGAAATCAAATTCCGTCATCATCTTCTTTTCCTTTGCTACTTCCAAGCAGCGTGCCCTTAACATTTCTGCACGAGGATCGGAAATGGTATAAACTGCATGGCCAAATCCATATACAAGACCGGTACGGTCATATAACTCACCATCCATCAGCTTATTAACGGCTGTTTTGATCTTCTTATCATCTGCGGTATATCCGCCGGTTTCTTCCAGAACCGCATCCATCATTTCCGCAACCTTGATATTTGCACCGCCGTGTCTCGGTCCCTTCATGGAACCAATACTTCCGCAGACAGTGGAATAGATATCGGTGCCTGTAGAAGAGATCACTACATTGGTAAATGTGGAGTTGTTACCACCGCCGTGATCTGCATGAAGCATGAGAATGGTATCTAACAGTCTTGCCTCTTTATCAGAAAACTTCTGGTCTTTTCTCAATAAACTTAAGAAGTTTTCAGCAATGGAGTATTTCGGGTTTGCATAGTGGATAAATAAGCTGTCTCTGTTGTAATAATGAACTTTGCTCTGATATGCATAGCAGGCGATCGACGGAAGCTTTGCCATCAGGTTAATACCTTTTACCAGGGTTTCATATACATCCGTGTTATCCGGGTCATCATCGTAATTGTATAAAGTAAGAACTGCATCCTGAAGCTTGTTCATCAGGTTTCTGCCAGGCATACGCAACAGGTTCATTTCCACAAATTCATCCGGGATCTCATAGCAGTCAGTTAAGATATTTCGGAAATGCTCCAGTTCCGCTTTCTTTGGCAGATATCCAAAGAGAAGAAGGAAGCAGACTTCCTCATAACCAAAATGACTGTCCCCTTTACCTTTTACCAGGTCTTCTACATCATAGCCTCTGTAGTAAAGCTTTCCTGGAATAGCCTGGATGCCTCCCTCTGGAGTTTCGTCATAGCCCACAACATCTGCCACACGGGTAAGTCCTACTCTTACACCGGTGCCGTCTTCATTTCGAAGACCTTTCTTTACATTGTATTCTTTATACCATTTATTTGGAATATCCGTATAATTCTGGGATTTTCCATAAAACTGTGCAAGATAACTATCTTTCATAACCTGTTCTCCTCTCCCGGCATGTTCTCCTACTGCTGTCGCTTTTGCGTATGATCAATGTCTGTTCCGGTTATAATTAATAAGGCATCCGGCCTTAACAATGGCTCTTTCTTCCGGTGTCATATCTGCAATATAAAGATTTAACTCTTTGATTTCTGCCTTTGCATCTTTTCCGTTTCCAAGGACATATGCCTTAATGGAACTTAAATCCCCATCCAACGCTTTTCTCACTCCCGGAACGTAGATATAATCACCTACTTCAAAGTCAGGATCTGCTTCCATCTGGAATGGCAGCATGCCCCAGTTCATAACATTGGAGCGGTATCTCTTGGTTGCATATTCCTTACAGATATTTGCAAGTCCGCCGATCACTCTCTGGCAGCTGGCTGCCTGCTCTCTTGCAGAGCCGTCACCAGGCTTTACTGCATATACCATACTTCCTACTTCTGTATCTTTTACGGAAACATTTTCATTTCCAGAAATAGTCCTGATGGCTGCAAATACATTTGCAAGATCTGGTTCTAATGCCAGTTCTTTTTCTTCGCCCTCAGCTACTCTTGCTTTTTCTAATTTATCTACTTCTTTGGTCCGTCCTACATACTCCGGATCTCTTCTGGATAAGGTGAACTCTGCCAGTCCCAGTGGATTGGAACGATAGGAAGAAGTTTCACCAGATGGGATCAGTTCATCGGTAGTTGTTACCGGGTCCATGATCTTGGAGCAAACCTTTAAGAGGATATTATCTGTTAATGGGCTCATCTCCGGCCAGTCTTTGATATTTGGACCATATACAAGGGATTTCTCCTCTTCTGCCTTACCAAAGCCCTGATATACACGGTTCTTGTAAGACTTATCATCAAAGTCATATTCCGGAATATCATTCCAGCAGTCTAACTCCCATGCAGAGGTAAGTTTTCCTCCGTTTGCTGCTGTTGCTGCAATAGAACGGGCATCCATCAGTGCTACCGCTGCCATCTGTCCGTTTCCTGGCTTGCTTCCTTCACGGTTCGGGAAGTTTCTGGTGGTGTGGCGGATACTTAAGCCATTGTTGCAAGGTGTATCGCCTGCGCCAAAGCAAGGTCCGCAGAAAGCGGTACGGATGATAGCGCCTGCATCCATCAGGTCTGAAATAGCGCCTTTCTTTACCAGGTCTGAGAATACCGGCTGGGAAGAAGGATAAACAGCCAGTGAAAATTCATCACAGCCACAGTTCTTTCCACGAAGGGCATGTGCTGCTTCGATCACATTGGAATAGTTTCCGCCTGCACAGCCTGCGATAATTCCCTGCTGTACCATCAGGTCATTTCCAACTACTTTATCAAGAAGTGTGAAATGCGCTTTTCCTCCGGATACCTTTTCAGCATCCATTTCTACCATATGAAGGATATCCTTCATATTTGCCTTTAATTCGTCGATCTCAAATGCATTGCTTGGATGGAAGGGAAGGGCGATCATTGGCTTTACGGTACTTAAGTCTACATAAACACAGCCATCGTAGTAAGCCACATCTGCAGGATCCAGTTTCTTGTAATCTGCCTCTCTGTGATGCTTTGCCAGGTAATTTCTGGTATCTTCATCCGTTCTCCAGATGGAGGTTAAGCAGGTGGTCTCTGTAGTCATTACGTCTACGCCATTTCTGTAATCGGTAGTCATAGAAGCAACACCAGGTCCAACAAATTCCATTACCTTATTCTTTACATATCCATTTTTAAATACCGCACGGATGATGGCCAGCGCAATATCCTGTGGACCGGTACCAGGTTTTGGACATCCGTCTAAATAAACTGCGATCACACCCGGATAAGCTACATCATATGTATCGCGAAGCAGCTGTTTTACCAGTTCGCCGCCGCCTTCGCCGATTGCCATGGTTCCTAAAGCGCCGTAACGGGTATGGCTGTCAGATCCTAAGATCATCTTTCCGCAGCCTGCCATCATTTCTCTCATGTACTGATGAATGACTGCGATATGAGGTGGAACGTAGATGCCGCCGTATTTCTTTGCAGCGGAAAGGCCAAACATGTGGTCATCTTCGTTAATGGTTCCGCCTACTGCACAAAGTGTATTATGGCAATTAGTCAGGACATAGGGGATCGGGAACTTTTCCATACCGGATGCCTTAGCAGTCTGGACAATCCCTACAAATGTAATATCATGGGATGTCATGCTGTCAAAACGGAGCTTTAAATGTTCCATGTTATCAGCTGTATTGTGGGCACTTAAAATAGAATAAGCAATCGTTCCCTTTTTAGCGGCTTCTTTATCTGCTTTCTTTCCTGTAAGGGATTCTACCTTTGCGCTTTCCTGCTCTGGGATGATTTCTTTTCCATTTACAAGATAAATCCCACCATCATATAATGATACCATTTTTTACCTCCTGATTTCCGCTCACAAAGGGGCTTTGTCATTCTCATCTGCCTTCTTTATGGCTCATTTCGTCGTTGGTTCTTACTATAAACCAATTATTTTGATTTGTCCAGTCTATATATTGTAATCATTACAGCTTTTTAGTTGTGATTTGTGATGTAAGAAAGGAATTTTTGCTGTTATATTGTATCGCTTTAACGTGTGATAGACTGATCAGTGTGGAAGCCTGATCCAAAAACAGCACAAAAAACTGCTGCCAGACAGATCAAAGATGTCATATCTTTTTATCTGTTCAGCAACAGTCTTTTTATATTTCATATATTACATGATCCTATTTTCGATTCTATTTTTTCTTTTACTTTCCTTGCCTCATCATAGCGCCGCTTATGAGCGGCAAGAGCAGACCTGGCATCTTCCTGTTCTTCACATCGTTTTCTGCTGGCTGCAAAACGTTCCTCAAAAGAGACTTTTTTGGTTCCTTTTATCAATTTATCCGCCAGATATACAACTTCGGTTTCTGTTGGCATTTCCACAGCATTTTCCTTTTCATGATGCACTTCCAGATCATGATGCTGTTCTATGATCTTTGCCACTTTCGGATAGCCTTCCCTTCTCAGTATCGCTGCACCTTCTGTTGCATGATCTGTCTCAGTCCGTGCTACATCATGGAGCATGGACGCAGCCTGGATCAATTTCAAATCTAACCTGCATCCAGCCTTATTCAATGCCCGGCCGATCTGAACCGCTTTTGTACATACTGCTCTGCAATGTTCCCGTACTGTTTCCGGAGTGTGATAATGGTCTAAAATCTGTTCACACTTCCTGATATCTGGCGCACCTTCCGGCATGATCCCACATATTTTTACTATTTTGCGGCCTGTGGAATCTACTTCTATCATATTGATACCACCATAAGGCTGCGGCAAAGCTCTGCTGGTTTTAAGAGGATATCCCATCAGATCTGCAAGATAGCAACAGTTGATCCCTGCGTGAGCTACACAGATAATATCTCCTTTTGAATGATCCAGAACTTTATCCATTGCTTCCTGAAAACGTTTTAAACCTTTTTCTCTGCTTTCTCCATGATCTGGCTCTAACTCCAGTTTCTTTTTATACTGGTTCTTTAACTGCTGCATGGGAATATTTTCCCACTCTCCCATATCCAACTCCTGAAGATCCGTTTCTACCTGGACTGGGTACTGTTTTTTTGCCAGGATCTGTGCTGTTTCCTGACATCTGCCAAGCGGACTGGTAAATACCTTTGTTACCGGGTGTTTCTGAAAATAAATATACAGACGTTCTGCCTGTTTCCGCCCAGATTCATTTAAAGGGATCTCTGTTCTTCCAATACATCTGCGGATCCCATCGGCAAATTCCAGTTCTCCATGACGTATAAGATAAATTTTCCTAGTTCCAGTTGAATCCATTTTACCTCTCCTCAAAAAGCATGACAGGCTCCTGCCTGATAACCAGATTTACAGTTACAATACTCCTGCCAAAGCAGTTGTACATACTGTTCTCTGGTATCCATGTCCTTATAGATCCCTTCATCTTCTACTTCCAGCTCCATGACCGGTATTCCCGAACGTTCTACTGCTCCCCGAAGTCCACCCTTTCCGCCACTGGCCCAAAGAAGTGGGAAAAGATCCGTTTGTACGATAATTGGATGTCCTGGTTTTCCCTGACATGTTGTACGCACAATGGGTGCATCGGCCATCATCGCTTTCCATATGGTAGATAAACGGATAGCCGGTACATCAATAGGAAAGATCATGATCCTTTCGCACTCTGCTTCAATCTCTTTTACTCCAATCTTTATTGAATCAAACATTTCTGTTTCCCGATATCTATTATTTCGCACAAAGCATACACCTGTATCTGAAAGGTGTGCCTCCAGTTCTTCTGCTCTGTAACCAGTAACAACTACAATCGGATCTGCTTTCAAGCTTTTTAACATCCCTATCATATGCCTTGATGCAGTTGACGTTCCAAAAGGAAGCATTGGCTTAAAGTCTTTCATTCTGGAAGATAATCCCGCTGCCACCAGAACAGCTCCTGTTTTCTTCATATATCCCGCCTCCCTTTAAGATTTAATGATCACTGCCGTACCGTGAAGATCACTAAGGGGTACCAGCAAAAGTGCTTGATTTTCCTCTTCATATTGACGTACCGCCTCCCTGCATCCCCGAAACTGTGTGTTGTTGTAATCGTGAAGCAGGATCATTCCCCCAGAGCTTAATCTGGGATAAAAATATTCAAGACCAGCCCGGATCGGCGCATACAGGTCAGCATCCAGGCTGATAAAGGCAAAAGACCTCTCTGGAATATCCTTTGTTGTTTCCGGAAAATATCCTGGATAAAATAAGGCATTTTGAGGAAAGGGCAGACGATTGCGGACGTATTCCACCGAAGTATCAGAAAACGTTTTTTCTGATACTTTAGAATACTGTCCATCTGTTTCAATTTGTATATCTTTCCTGCTAAAACCTTCAAACGTATCAAACAGCAGAAGCTGTCTGTCAGGAAATAATGCATTTAACTGCCAGGCAATATTCCCCCGGTACACACCTAACTCTGCAATATCACCAGGAATATTTCCCTCTGACACTCGTTTTGCCATACGGTGCAGCGTTGCACTGCGAATATCAAATGTGCGGTACAATTCATGCAGTAACATACATTTCTTCCCGTAACCGGCAGTTTTCACCTGATCCATAAGCATCTGACTGCGTGCTGCATCACTTACTGCGATCAATATAAGATCTGGTTTAAAAGCTGCTGCCTGTTCTATGGATACAACAGGAACCTTTCCAAAAGCAGTTTGGATCTCTGTATTCCAGAGAAAAGGGGAATTGTCTCCAAATGCCTGTAATTTAAATTGATTTGGATCGATCAGATCCGAAACTGCTTTTCCAAACTGTCCTGCGCCAAGTATGATGATCGTCTGCATATAGATCCACCTATATTTCCTTTTTCTCTGATAATTTCAAAGAAAAGGTTCCTTTCCAGCCTTCACCTGTATATACATGTTCCTGTATTTTCACCGTTTTTCCGATCACAGATCTCCATTTAAGTAAAATATCCCGTTCTGTATAAGTTTCTTTTTCTGTTATCAGATCCTGGATCTGGATATGGACCGGATATTTTTTAGCCAGACTCAACAGTACTCCCAGCTGCCCGGCAGAATAAGGATGCAGTTTCACAATAATGTCCGTCTCTATTTCTGCAGCAACTGACTTCCAAAGTCCGTTTAATATCTGGTTCAACTGTGCTGACAGCCCGGTTATAGCTTTATAATCCTGGGCAAGAACTGTATCCAGATGAAGTTTTATCCGTTTCATACCCGAGCTTCTGATCTGAGAAATATGCTTTTCCAGAAGGATGCCATTAGTGCAGAGGACCATTTTTATATCCGGAACATCTTTTCCCATTTTTTCTATGATCCGATCAAATCCGGGATGCAGTAATGGTTCGCCACCGGTCAGTTCAATGGTGTCATACCCCAGTTCAAAAGCCTTTTTTGCCAGTTCAACTGCATGTTCTTCCGGGAGAAACTCACCTCTCCCGGATCTTACATGCTGACTGCAGTAAAAACAGTTACACTGGCATTCATTTGTTAAACACAAGTGAAAAACCATTTTTATTCCCCCATTTGTATAAGAGAATTTTTGATCATAGACTTTGCAATATCCACTTTATATGTATTCTTCTCAAATGGATCTGCATCTTCCAAAGCAAGGTCTGCAGCTGTTTTTGCAACTTCTTCACTGATCTGCTTACCGGTCAGATATGCTTCTGCCTCCTCTCTTCTAAGAGGAATTGGAGCCACTCCACCCAGTACGATGGATGCTGACTGAATGCGGCCATTCTCTACCTGATAGCAGGTAGCTGCTGACACCATTGCAAAATCAACAGAATCTCTTAAACGGAATTTGTTATAGTGAGCTGTTCCTTTTGGAACCGGTATTTCAAATTCAGTAATGATCTCCCCAGGCTCTAACATATCTTCTACTTTTAAGGAAGAGGTAAACAGCTGATCAGCTGTCATACGTTTCTTTGTAGTAACAACGGTCGCGTTTAATGCAACTAAAACAGGTGTGATATCAGAAGCATTTACAGAATAACAGCCACAGTTCATACATCTTCCAGCTTCATCTGCTGCCTGTTTTGCTCCCAAAGATGTAGAATCTTCCTGATCTAATGTTCTTAATTCAAGAGGAGTATCTTTTTCTGTCAGTCCTTTTGTTTTTACAATACCGTTTTTGTCATTCTGGAATAATCCGGTCTGAAGAATCCGTTTTTCTGCTTTTCCACCCAGATAAACATGGATCGCCTTTGCAGCATTAGCTCCTGCACGGATGGCCTTGATCGCTACAGAAGGTCCTGTAGCAGCATCACCGCCTGCATATACACCTGGCTTTCTGGTTTCATTATGCTCGCCAACCTCGATCAGTCCTCTCGCTGATTGAACTTCTTCTTTATACTTTTCTCCCAGGAAATCAAGATCCACTCTCTGTCCTGTTGCCAATAATACACTATCCCCGTGAATGGTCATAAGATCTGTTTCATCATAAGTTGGTGAAAATCTTCCATTTGGATCTCTTAAAGACACGCATCTACTGGTTTCAAGTCCTTTTATCTGGTCTCCATCATAAATTAACTTGTGAAGGCCTCTGCCATTAATGATCTTGACACCTTCTTCCAGCGCTCTTGCAATCTCTTCTTCGGAAGCAGGCATTTCCTGTCTCTGTTCCAGACATACAAGTGTTACTGTTTCTGCTCCCAGTCTTGTTGCTGTAAGGGCCACATCCATTGCCACATTACCGCCGCCACACACGATCACATTTTTACCGATCTGGCGTTTCATAAATCCCTTTACTTCTACCAGGAAATTCAGGCCAAATTTTGCCATACCTTCTCCGTCAATTCCCAAGATAGGCTGTTTCCATGCACCGGTGTCCAAAAATACGGCGTTATTATCCTTTTCAATGTCTTCGATCATAATATCTTTGCCTACGGTAGTTTCCATAACAAAATGGACACCCATATCAGCGATCGCTTTTACAACTGAACGCACATAATGTTTTGGAAGTCGATATTCTGGAATGCCATACATTAAAACACCACCGGCTTCCGGCATCTTATCATAAACAGTAACCTCATGGCCTTCTTTACGAAGGTAATACGCAGCTGTAAGTCCGGCCGGTCCTGCTCCTACGATACCTACCCGCTTTCCAGTTTCTTTTTCAGGTGCCAGATAGCACAGATCCACATGCTCCAGGATCCAGTCACCTAAGGAACGCTCCACACTATGGATCTTTACCGGATCTCCATGTTTACACTGGTTACACTTGCTCTGACAGGTATGAGGGCATACTCTGGAGGTAAGCATAGGAAGAGGATTGTACTGCATAATGATCTTCGCTGCTTCTTCCCAGTTGCCTTTGCGGATCTGGGCCATATAAGCCGGAATGTCCGTTCCTGCCGGACATTCAACAGCACAAGGTGTTTTTCCTGTACTCATGCCTCCAAATATGGAATGATATCTGTTGTCTCCCAAAATCCCATAACACTGCTCTCCGCCTTTTCTTGCACAGTTCAGTCTGCCTCCGATCTCATCTGGATAACGGTAGAACCAGCAGCGCACATCCTGGCACACATTGCCTCCTATGGTTCCCAGATTACGTACAAGGGGAGTTGCCACACTTTTTGCTGCTTCTGCCAGTGCCGGAGCAAGCTTTTTGATCTCTTTATTTTCAGCGATCTCACTAAGCCTTGTCATTGCCTTTACTGTGATCGTTCCATCTTTTACCTGGATCCCTTCCAGGTTTTTGATTCCTTTTAAACTAACGATCTTTTCAGGATATTGGGGATAAATGTCTGCTTTCAGGCCGCCCAGGAGGTCACTTCCTCCTGCCATGGCAACGCCGCCGTTTTTTATTTCTTCTGCTGCACCTTCCAGTGTTTCGGGGCGCATATATTCAAATTTTTTCATGCCTTTTTCTCCTCCTTAAGAGCTTTCAGGATCACATCAGGTGTAGCCGGATAGGTTGTAACCTGCGTACCAATGGCATTTGTGATCGCCTGCATGGTAGCACTTGCTGCTGCTGCACCTGCGATCTCACCTACACCAGTTGCTTTAAACTGGAATGTATCAAACTGTGACTGAAGAATACATGTATCATAAGTTGGAAAATCATTAAACGGACGCCATTTATATTCGATCATATCATAAGTCATGGTCCTGCTGGTTACCGGATCGATCACATGTTCTTCAAATAATGCTGTATCCAGAGAAGCAGATCCAATACCGCTTTGTACCTGCATTTCCAGCATAGACGGGTCAATAGCCTGTCCACAGTCCGTACCGCCCAGGCAGTTGATCAGTTTTACAAGTCCAGTCTCTTTATTTACCTCTACTTCCACAAAAATGATAAACATATTTGGAGTAGAGAAGTTTTCAAGGTGCTGTCCATAACCAGTTAAAGTAAGATCCGGCGGGATCAGCTGCTTCCAGCTTACAAACTTGTCCGGTCTTGCTTTAATGGCAACACCGTAATCCGTCAGATACATACTGTCTGTTGTTACTTCCAGATATGGGACCGCCAGTTCAAACAGTTTCTTTCTTGCATCTTCACATGCATTGCTGATGGCATGACCATAGGTAATGGTTCCACGGCTTCCGCAAAGTCCAAAACCAGTTGGATTGATCTTTGTCTCAGGCGGTGTTATTTCAATGCGGTCATATGGAACATTCATAATATCTGCTGCCATTTTAGCCAGATTACTTCTCTGTCCCATACCAGATTCTGTAATATTGGTCTGAAGAACAATATGTGCTTTATCACCTACCAGATCCGGAACTACACGGATATATGCTTCTGTATTGTCTTCTCCAATATCTGCATTTCCAATAATACCGCAGCCTACGCCTCTTACAGTCTTTCCGTCCTCACTGGTCCAGGTAGGGATTCCCCAGCCTTTCCATTTTTCTTTCCATTTAAACTTTTCAGCAGACTTTTCTATTGCTTTAACATAATTAACAGAATGTGCCTGCCACTGGCGTCCGTCACGCCAGGTATAAATATCTCCTTCTCTTACGTAATTCTTTTTATAGACTTCAACCGGATCAAAATTACCCTCTCTCATGGTACGTCCCATAAGAAGAGAAAGACATGAGTTTAACTCCTGTCCGCCATAGCCTCTTACAATACCTGCCGGCTGCTTGTTGGTCACTACAAGATTGGTATCAAGATCCCAGTTCTGGCACTTACACATTACCAGCTGTGCTTCACCAATGCCAACGCCTACCTGTCCCTGAGTTGCATTGGAAAAACAGCCCGTATCAACAGTCCACTCTGCTTTAACAGCTTTTACCACACCATTTTTATCCATACCGATTTTTGCATGTAGCTGGCTTCCCAGTCGTGTTTCAAAACAGCACATCTGCTCCTGTTTTGTCTGGAACACTTTAACCGGACGGTTGGTACGGCGGGCAAGTAAAAGTGCTGACATGACCTGCATGACCTGTGACTGCTTATTTCCATATGAACCACCTACATTAAAGGTACGTACATCCAGATTTGCCTTTGGTGCTGCAAAGGAATTCAGAACCTTGCAGATATATCCGGACTGAGAATCGACCCAGACTGTATAGTTTTCGTCTCCTTCCCAGCGTACGATAGCTCCAGGTGCTTCCGGTGCGGCCGGTGCAGGCATTTTTGAAAACTCTACCATATCTTCTGCTATGTACTCGCATTCTTCAAACCCTGCTTCTACATCTCCTTTGATCAGATGCCAGAATGGACCATCTTTCTGGAACGGCGGATATCCTGGTGTAACAATGTTGTTCTGATACATATCCGGGTACAGCTGAGGGGCACCGTCTTTTACTGCTTCTACACCATCCAGTACATGGGGCAAGATCTCATATTCTACCTCGATCTGCGTCATTGCCTCATTGGCGATCTCTGCTGTTTCAGCCGCTATAAGAGCCACCGGATCTCCTACATACATCAGTTCCTGTCCCAGAATAGGTTTTGTTGGCGGCCAGCCAACTTTCATATTGGGATCCATATCCTTATAAGTAAGAATCGCAACAACGCCTTCCATTTTCGCTGCCTTTTCAATATTGATGGACTTGATCCTTGCATGAGGGTACGGACTTCTTAAAGCCCGTCCGATCAGCATCTGCGGCAGCGTAAAATCATCCAGATAAACACATTTTCCTGTAAGGATCTCTCTGGCATCCTTTCTGGGAACATTTACTTTTCCTACATACCGGTAGTTTTCCGGCCTGTAATTTCCATCATTGAAATAATTCATGTCTTTCATCTGAAATCCTCCCATTTTTCCTCTGCGGTCTTTCCAGTTCCTGCTGCTTCTTCCACTGCTTCAATCACATGATAATGGCTGATGCAGCGGCAATAGTTTCCTGAAAGCGCTTCTTTAATTTCTTCTTCGGTGGGATGAGGATTTTTATCCAGTAACGCCTTGGATGCCATTATGATACCTGGTGTGCAAAAACCACACTGAAATGCATACTGATCTAAAAATGCCTGTTGCAGCTTTGACAGTTCTCCCGTTTCTGGGTCTGCAAGTCCCTCAATGGTTGTAATATGGCAGCCATCACAGTCCACTGTCAGCTGCATGCAGGAAGGCACAGCATCTCCGTCTTTAATAACCGTACAGCAGCCACAAGCCCCCTGGTCACAGGATTTTTTTGCTCCTGTCAGTCCCAGCCTGTTCCTTAACGTATCCAGCAAAGTTTCGCTTTGCGGTACCTGTCCATATGCATCCCCCATAGAAAATACATATTTTTTTTCGTTAACATAGAGTGTCACTATGTTATTCCCCATATGTTTGACCTCCTTAATTAATTTGATATACTTTTAACTATCCTGCTCTAAGTATATGAAAATTTTTCTTGAAAATGAAATATAACTTATTTATAATTAATACATGAAAGTTATAACCAATATTCAGATGATATAAGGAGGCTTCCATATGACACTGCAGCAGCTATACTGTTTTGAATCCATTGCCAGGAATCTCAGCTTTTCCAAAGCTTCCAGCGAACTGTTTATTTCCCAGCCTGCTGTGACCCATCATTTACGGAACCTTGAAAAAGAATTAAATGTGACTCTGATCATACGTGACAAACATTCTGTCATATTAACGGAAGCCGGAACCCGTTTTTTATTAGAGGTAAATGATATACTGGCGCAATTAGAAACTGCCAAACAAACCATTCAGGGGAACTCCCAGCTGCCTGAATATATGCATATTGGATTTGAAAATACCGTTAATATCCACAGGCTTTACAAAATATTTTCCCGTTTTCATGAACTGCACCGGAATGTACGTTTCTTCTGTTCCGATGTCACTGTCCAAAAAGGCCTCCGTTTATTTAATGAAAAAAAGCTGGATCTTGTGTTTTGTACCAACAGCAACAGTTTTATAAGCAGCGGAACTTTTCGCCCCCTTTTCAGGGGATATTTCTGTTGTCTCATGAGAAAGGATGACCCTCTTGCACAAAAAAAGCAAATAGAGGAAAACGATTTAAATGATCATACACTGATCTTTGCCGATAATCAAAAAACCGTTCCTTTTCTTGCAAAAATGCAAAGAGATCTCCATATAAAATACCCCAGTATTTCCATCCATTTCAGTACATCCATTGATTACACGGTACATATGATCTATGCAGGAGTGGGAATCGCCCTTCTTCCTGATTTTATGGCTGAATCCAATTTTGTCCACATGGATGAACTTGTAAAAATTCCTTTTAACACCGCACAAACGGCTGAATTTGGAGTACTTTATCATAAAGATTACCTGTCCCCCAATATTACAGCTTTTCTGGATATCATCTTTAAAGAATATCCACGCCCGCACAAAACAAAGTAGTTTTCATTTTAAAATGAAAGGATTTTAATTATGATAAAAATTGAAGTAATAAAAGAAACAATAGAAAATATTAACGGAACGATCGCAGCTGATCTGCAATTAAAAGTTCTTCCTGGAACCTCTAACATGAAATCCCTGATTTCTGCATATCGCAGTTGCCTTGAAACAGCCTCCCGCAACAAAACTGAGATTCTGTTTATCCCGGCTATCCCCTCCAGTTCTCAATCTGCTATGTTTCAGGCAATCCACCTTATATATCAAAGCATTTTAGATTTTTCGGCAGCAACAGACACCAATTTAAAAAAGGTCTGCATCTTTTGTGACACAGACCAGGTATATAATCTTTATATGGTTGTATGGAATCTTTATTATGCCAAAAGTAAAACAGAGCGTATGAATGATGGCCGCTGGGACTAAATGCACAGCTTTTTACAGATTCAGCCGGTATCCGGCGCCCCAGACCGTTTCAATGATCTTGGGATTTCTGGAATCCTCTTCAATCTTTTCTCTTAAACGGTTGATATGTACGGAAACAGTAGCCGCGTCAGATACAAAATCATAGCCCCACACAGCTTCAAACAGCTTTTCTTTGGAAAATACAAGATTGGGATGTTTTGCCAGGAAGCATAAAAGCTCAAACTCTCTGTTTAGCAGCCGCAGTTCTTCCCCATCTTTCCACACTTTCCAGGTTCCCGGCTCGATCACCAGGTTCTGAATGGTTATTTTCTCTGTGCTGTCAGCTTCCTTTTCCTGTTTTCTGGTAAGCCGCTCATACTGCTTTAAATGGGAGCGGACTCTTGCCACCAGCTGGGATGGATCATATTGAAGGTGAGAGTACATTTCATTTGTTCCATGCAATAGGGTTTTCTTTCGGAACACTTAGTATACTACACCCTTGTTTTAACAATTTGACATAAAATTTATAAACAAACGCTTCTCTCCCCCTTCTGCTTCCAGATCCCGCCTCCGGTCTTGGACAGCTGCTCCATAGATTTCTGGACTACCACGGCATTACCCCAAAAGTCAAAGAAGTAGTTGCCGGAAATAATGCCTTATATATGTTAGCCGATGCCGGACTTGGAACCGCCATCCTTCCCCAAAACATATTAGACCAATCTGCCCCCTCCCGGTCTTAAAACCTACGCCCTCTCCCCCAACCGCCTTGGATGGACCATCTGCGCCATTTTCCCTGAAAAAAGCAGGATCAGCAGCGCAGAGCAGTTTTTTATACAGCTGATACGTGAGAAATTCTGCATGTATCCGGAGGGGATGGAGATTTTTCCTTATTTTTCCTGATCAAATAAAATCCCGCCTTCCAGTTTCCAAAAGTACACCCTTCAGAAATTCCAGAAAGCGGGATTTTTCATATATTATCTGCCATTTTCTCCAGGCAAATCTATTCTCTTATTATTCTTCCTTCGCAGCAGCCCTTGCTTCTACTTCGCGCTTCTGTACATCGCCAGGAGCCTGCTCGTAGCGGCTGAATTCATAGGAATAGTCTCCTAAACCACCGGTCATGGAACGAAGATCGGTGTTGTAGCCGAACAATTCAGACATTGGAATGTCTGCTTCGATGACCTGTTTGCCATGGTGATCAGACTCCATACCTAATACGCGGCCTCTTCTGCGGTTTAAGTCACCCATGATATCACCGGTGAAGCGGTCAGGAGCAACAACCTTCAGGGAAGCGATCGGCTCTAAGAGCACTGGATTTGCATCCATGAAGCCCTGCTTAAATGCCAGGATGGTAGCCATCTTAAATGCCATTTCTGAAGAGTCTACCGGATGATAAGAACCATCTAACAGAGTAGCCTTTAAGCCAACAACCGGATATCCAGCCAACGGTCCCTTAAGAACGCATTCCTGCAGTCCTTTTTCTACTGCCGGGAAGTAGTTCTTCGGTACGGATCCACCGAATACCTTCTCTTCAAAGGTGTATGGTGTCTCTAAATCGCCGGATGGCTCAAATTCCATGATAACATCACCGTACTGGCCATGTCCGCCGGACTGTTTCTTATGTTTGCCCTGTACTTTTACTTTCTTTCTTAAGGTCTCACGGAAAGCAAATTTCGGTTTGGACAGAACTACGTCTACTTTGTAGCGGGTCTGCAGCTTGCTGATCACAACATCTAACTGCTGATCGCCGATACCATAGATCAGGGACTGACGGTTTTCAGGATCATTCTTAACCTGTAAGGTCAGGTCTTCTTCCATCATACGTGCTAATGCGGTAGAAACCTTATCATCTTCGCCCTTATTAGCTGCCTTGTATGCCATATATGTATATGGTGTGGAGATCTGCGGTTTGTGGTAAACGATCGGAGCTGTACGAACTGCCATGGTATCGCCGGTTCCGGTTACAGTGAGTTTTGCAACTGCGCCGATATCACCGGCCTTTAACTCAGGAACTTCGATAACTTCCTTGCCGCGCATTACATAAACTTTACCGATCTTCTCTTCTGCGTCTTTATTTACATTGTATACAACCGTATCGCCCTTTAAAGTACCGGTACAGATCTTCATCAGAGAATATTTTCCGATAAATGGATCCACGATAGTCTTAAATACTCTTGCAGAAAGGGATACGTCATCATTATATTTAGCGGTGAAACGCTCGCCTGTGGAAACGTCTACACCGATACACTCAAAGTGATTTGGTGCCGGGAAGTATTTGTCAATAACCTGAAGGAGAACCTTAAAGCCCTGGCAGTTGATTCCGGAGCCCATCATAACAGGTACGATGTCGCCTTCGATAACATGTGCTCTTAATGCACCTGAGATCTCTTCCTGTGTAAATTCTTCTCCCAGGAAATAACGTTCCATATATTCTTCACTGGTTTCTGCAACTGCCTCGATGAGGGCGTCTCTTGCGATGGTTAAGTTCTTCTGAACATAATCTGGAATCTCGCACTCAACATAATCACTGAGGTTTGTAAAGCGGCGGCCTGCCATCTTTACTACGTTTACGAAACCTACGAATTTTTCATTTTCACGGATTGGAAGCTGGAAAGGAGCGATCTTTCTTCCGAACTTTTTCTCCAGCTTTACAACCAGCTCACGATAGCTGGCGTGATCATCGTCCATATTAGTAACGAAGATCAGTCTTGGCAGATTGTACTTTTCGCACATCTCCCATGCTCTTTCTGTACCAGGCTCGATACCTGCTTTACAGTTTACAACGATAATGGCTGCATCAGCAACGCTGATAGCTTCTTCTACTTCACCTACGAAGTCAAAAAATCCGGGAGTATCCAGTAAGTTGATCTTAACCGGTCCGTTCTCTCCCTGGTATTCCAGAGGAATCAGTGTGGTGGAAATGGAAAACTGTCTCTTGATTTCTTCTTTGTCGTAATCACTAATGGTATTTCCGTCAGCAACCTTGCCCATACGCTTGGTAACACCTGTGATCAAAGCCATTGCCTCCGCAACTGTTGTCTTACCAGCACCTCCATGCCCAAGCAATACAACGTTGCGGATCTGTTCAGTACCATATACGTTCATAAACTTCCCTCCTGTACACTTTATTTATGCGAAACAGCAATGATATTGTGCTTCGTCTTTGCCATGTGTACATTCTACTATATTTTTCTGAAATTTTCAAGTTTTTTGTTAAATTCCACACAACATTTTTCCAAAACATTCCAGATAATTTGATTTATGTTACCATGTATCCATGTTTTTTCTCATTTTTTACTGTCATTTTGCCTTTATATTTCAGCAACCCCCCGGTTCTGTCTGCTCTCCTTGCAATTGTATGCACAGATTGGTAAAATAGTTGCAGAATAATGAGAAAGGTATGCACATTTTATGTCTGAAACTAAGGTTTTTAAAAATACTATACAGAAAATACAGATCCGCGGCGCCCGTGTCCACAATCTGAAAAATGTCAATGTAGATGTACCTTTAAACCAGATCGTAGCTATTGCCGGAGTCTCCGGCTCAGGAAAGTCTTCCCTGGCTTTAGGCGTATTGTATGCAGAAGGTTCCAGACGCTATCTGGAGTCTCTTTCTACCTATACAAGACGGCGCATGACTCAGGCATCTAAAGCCTGCGTGGATGACATCTTACACGTTCCTGCCGCGCTCGCCCTGCATCAGCGTCCCGGTGTTCCCGGCATCCGAAGCACTTTTGGAACTGGTACCGAACTTTTAAACAGCCTGCGCCTGATGTATTCCCGTCTGGCTTCCCACTGCTGTCCCAATGGGCATTATCTGGCTCCTGCACTGGCAGTAGCTGCTGGAAAAGAACTTGTCTGTCCTGAATGCGGCATCCGCTTTTTCGCTCCTTCTGCAGAGGAACTGGCTTTTAACAGTCAGGGGGCCTGCCGGACCTGCAACGGAACAGGAACGGTGCGCACTGTAGACTTAAATACACTGGTGCCAAATGATTCTTTAACCATTGACGAAGGCGCTGTTGCTCCCTGGAATACCCTTATGTGGTCTTTGATGACCGATGTGTGCCGGGAAATGGGCGTGCGTACAAATGTACCTTTTAAAGAATTAACCAAACAGGAAAAGGACATTGTTTTCCATGGACCTGCTGAGAAAAAACATATTTTTTATCATGCAAAAAACTCCAATCAAGCAGGGGAACTGGATTTTACTTATTTTAATGCTGTTTACACCGTAGAAAATGCACTTTCTAAAGTAAAGGATGAAAAGGGCATGAAACGGGTGGAAAAATTTTTAAAGGAAGATATCTGCCCGGACTGCCACGGTTCCCGTTTAAATGAACGTGCAAGAGCACCGAAATTGCAGGGAATTTCCCTTGCACAGGCCTGTGAAATGACTTTATCTCAACTGACCACCTGGGTGGACAATGTGCCGGCTTCTCTTCCACCGGAAATGTTGCCTATAGCAGAAAGCATCTGTGAATCCTTCCAGACAGCTTCGAAACGGCTTATGGAGCTGGGTCTCGGATATCTTTCCCTGAACCGTGCTGCTTCTACTCTCTCTACCGGGGAACGTCAGAGAATGCAGTTAGCAAGAGCCGTACGCAACCGCACCACAGGTGTTCTTTATGTACTAGATGAACCGTCTATCGGACTGCACCCAGTAAACATTGTTGGACTGACGGGAGTTATGGATGATCTGATCGCTGATGGAAATTCCGTTATCCTGGTAGATCATGACACCCAGATCCTTTCCCATGCAGACTGGCTGATCGAAATGGGACCGGAAGCAGGGGCAAAAGGCGGACAGGTGATCGCAGAAGGAACGATTGCTGATATTGCAAAAAATAAAGACTCCCGCATTGGTGCTTTTCTAAAGCCGGAATGTACGAAACGCCTGCGCCCGGTGATCATGGAAGACCGCCTGTTTGAACATGGCGCAGTTTCCCTTGCTACCGGTGCGATCCATACAGTAAAGCCACTTAAAGTAAAGATCCCCAAAGGCCGCCTTACGGTTGTAACCGGTGTTTCCGGTTCCGGAAAAACCACGCTCATCCTGGAAAGCCTGGTGCCTGGTATGGAAGCTGCTATTGCAAAAGTACCCCTGCCCTCCCACGTTCTTTCTGTAGACCCGGCAGGTATTTCACAGGTAAAGCTGATCGATGCTACTCCTATTGGCATCAATGTGCGCTCCACTGCTGCTACTTATGCCAATGTCCACGATGAACTGCGAAAAGTTTTTGCCAAAACAGCAGATGCCAAAAATATGGGATATAAAGCAGGTGATTTTTCCTATAATACGGGAAAACTTCGCTGCCCTGTATGTGACGGCACCGGTCAGGTCAGTCTGGATGTACAGTTTCTGCCTGATGTTGACATTCCATGCCCGGAGTGCAGAGGTTCCAGATATGCCAAAGAAGCTTCCCTCATTAAATATACCAATAAAAAGGGGCAAAAAGTTTCCCTTCCGGAACTTATGGACATGGACATCCACACAGCTCTTGAAGCCTGCGATGACGTAAAGCTGGTCAAACAACGTCTCACTGTGTTAAAAGAACTTGGACTTGGCTATCTGACTTTAGGAGAAGAAACCCCAAGCCTTTCCGGTGGTGAGGCCCAACGTCTGAAACTGGCCAGTGAAATGGGCAAGCTGCAAAATGACTCTCTGTTTATCTTTGATGAGCCTACCATCGGTCTTCATCCTCTGGATGTACAGACGCTTCTTAAGGTATTCCAGACCCTTATGGAAAACGGTGCAACCGTTGTGGTCATCGAACATGATCTTGATGTGATCCGCAATGCTGACTATATCATTGACATGGGACCAGGCGGTGGTGCTAACGGTGGCCGTATTGTTGCCTGCGAGACACCGGAAAAGCTGGCGAAAAATCCATTCAGCCAGACAGGTCCTTATTTATGACCTGTGTTCGTTTTTACGTAAAAGCGTTAAAGTTTAAAGCATTAAAGTGTTGACTTTTATGCTTTTATATATTAAACTGTCTGCAAGCTTTTAAAACAGGATATCCATTATGCAGATAAAAATAAGAATGCAGATAATATTATGCAGATAAGGAGTGTACCAGACTATGATCATTATCATGAAACCACAGGCTTCCAAAGAAGACGTTCAGAAAGTAACTTCCCTCATTGAATCAAAGGGCCTTCAGGTCCACCTTTCCGAAGGTTCCCAGGTCACTATTGTTGGAGTTGTAGGTGATAAGACCAAGCTTGCAGGAAGCAACATTGAAATGAGTGAGGGCGTTGATAAAGTTGTTGCTGTCACAGAGTCCTACAAACTGGTCAACAAAAAATTCCACCCTGATGACTCTGTTATTCCTGTTGGTAATACCCATATTGGGCCGGGAACCATGACTGTAATGGCAGGTCCCTGTGCAATTGAGTCAAAGGAGCAGCTGCTCTCTACTGCTTTCGCTGTAAAAAAGGCTGGTGCTACCTTCCTTCGCGGCGGTGCTTACAAACCCCGTACCTCCCCATACTCTTTCCAGGGGCTGGAAGAAGAAGGCTTAAAATATATGAAGGAAGCCAGAGAAGCGACCGGACTGAACGTGATCTGCGAAGTTACCAGTGCCCATGCCATTGAAGCTGCCGTTAAATACGTAGACATGCTTCAGATCGGTGCCAGAAATATGCAGAACTTTGAGCTGTTGAAGGAAGCCGGAAAATCAGGAATGCCTGTATTGTTAAAACGCGGCTTATGTGCTACCATAGATGAGTGGCTGAATGCTGCTGAATACATTATTTCAGAGGGAAATCCAAATATCGTTTTATGTGAACGTGGTATCCGTACCTACGAAACATCCACCAGAAATACTCTGGATATCAGTGCGGTTCCTGTGATCCGCCAGAAGAGCCATCTTCCTGTGATCGTAGATCCAAGCCATGCAACGGGGGTAAGGGCTTATGTAGAGCCTCTCGCAAAAGCTGCTGTGGCAGTTGGCGCTGATGGACTGATGATCGAGGTTCATCCATGCCCGGAGAGGGCTCTCTCCGACGGCCCTCAGTCCCTCACCTTCCAGGAATTCGACAGCCTGATGAACCAGCTCAGACCATACGCAGCCCTGGAGGGAAGGACGCTGTAGTTTTTTCATTACTTAAAGCACGTCAATCTGACACATTTTCATGGCCTCGAGAGCGTTTTTATGGCTCTCCGGGGTCACTCCCGCACAGCAGGAAGAATCTACTTTTACAGGAGTTCCAGGCAGGACTGCCTTTATCAGCATGGCGTTTGAAATGACACAGATGTCTGTGCAGAGTCCTGCCAGCTCCACAGATTTGTACTCTCTTCCTCCTACATATCTTCCCAGATCCAGGCTTGCAAAGGACGGCTTCTCAAAACGCGTTCCCTCAAAAGCAGCTATTTCCGGACAGAGCTCCCAGCCCTGCGTCCCCTTCTGGCAGTGTACCACCGGAAGCTTCTTGCCTTCCAGCGTCTCCAGATAATTCTCGTAGTGAGTATCCATGGTAAACAGAATCTCGCAGTCCTCTCCCTGATATTCCTCAATCTTTTTTACCACTGCCGGAACAATCTGTTTTGCCTACTCTGTCCCCAGAGAGCCGTCGATAAAATCATTCTGCATATCTACCACAATCAGCAGTTTTTTCATATTGCTATTCTCCATTCTATTTCCTCCTGAAATCCTTTTCATCTATATTTGTTAAAATTAGAGAACAGTATATCACACCAGCCTTTTTGTATCAATGAAAAACCTCTTAATTATTTCTGTCTTTTTTCTGGAAAATCCCGGACAAAAATCTTCCCGCGTTTATGGCAGAATAGAAGAAAGAGGCACAGGATCGTTCCCGGAACGCCGTGCCTCTCTTCTCACTGTCTCTTATTTATTGTAATTTACAATCTCGCCAAAATCTGGCTTTAAGGAAGCTCCTCCTACCAGTCCGCCGTCAATGTCTGCCTGTGCAAACAGCTCCGGAGCGGAAGCGGCAGATACGGAACCGCCGTACTGGATGCGGATAGCTTCTGCTGCAGCCTCGTCATAAATCTCGCCGATGCACTGACGGATCGCTGCGCATACCTCCTCAGCCTGCTCTGTGGTAGCTACCTTTCCTGTTCCGATAGCCCAGATCGGCTCGTAAGCGATCACTGCTGTCTTAGCCTGCTCTGCAGTTACGTTTAAGAAGGCAATCTTAATCTGCTGGCGGATCCAGTCGATGGTGATTCCCTGCTCTCTTTGTGTTAAGGACTCTCCGCAGCAGATGATTGGTGTGAGGCCGTGCTCGAAGGCCTTTAATACCTTCTTATTTACAGTCTCGTCTGTCTCTGCAAAGTACTCTCTTCTCTCAGAATGTCCGATGATCACATACTTTACGCCTGCGTCAACCAGCATATTCGGGGAAATCTCTCCTGTGAAAGCTCCCTTCTCCTCAAAGTACATGTTCTCAGCGCCGATCTGGATGTTAGTTCCCTTGGCAGCCTCCATCGCTGGGATAATGTCGATAGCCGGAACGCAGAATACTACGTCAACCTCGTCGTTTGCCACTAATGGCTTTAATGTATTTACAAGCTCTACTGCCTCGGAAGGCGTCATGTTCATCTTCCAGTTTCCTGCAATAATTTTCTTTCTTGCCATGTCAGAATTCCTCCTCTTTTATTCTTATATTTATTTCAGTCGAAAACACCTCGCTAAGTGCTATCGGGTATGTTCCCTCAGCTACGCCTCGAAAGAACCTCGTCTAGATTCGGGAACGACCTTCGCACTAAGCTCGAAAACACCTCGCTAAGTGCTATCGGTCATTTGCGGCTGCTACGCCTGGAAGCTCTTTGCCCTCCAGGAACTCTAAGGATGCGCCGCCTCCTGTGGAGATGTGAGTCATTTTATCGCCGAAGCCTAACTGGTTTACTGCTGCTGCAGAATCGCCGCCTCCGATGATAGTAGTAGCGTCTGTCTCTGCCAGAGCCTTGGCCACCTCGATAGTTCCCTTAGCCAGAACCGGATTCTCGAATACGCCCATCGGTCCGTTCCATACCACTGTCTTAGCGGATTTTACTGCCTCTGCAAACATCTTGGCAGACTCTGTTCCAATATCCAGACCCATCATATCTGCCGGGATAGCGTCTGCAGATACGTTCTTCACCTCGATCTCAGCGTCGATTGGGCTTGGGAATGCTGCTGCCACAGCCGCGTCTACAGGAAGGAGGATCTTCTTACCCAGCTTCTCAGCCTTTGCGAGCATCTCGCGGCAGTAATCTAACTTGGTGTCGTCCACTAAGGAGCTTCCGATTTCCTTGCCCTCTGCCTTTAAGAAGGTGAACGCCATACCGCCTCCGATGATCAGGGTATCGCACTTCTCAAGCAGGTTGGAGATTACGTTTAACTTATCAGCTACCTTAGCTCCGCCCAGGATAGCTACGAACGGGCGCACCGGGTTGTTGACTGCATTGCCCAGGAAATCGATCTCCTTCTGCATTAAGTAGCCTACGGCTGCTGTGTCTACGTACTGTGTCACGCCTACGTTGGAGCAGTGTGCTCTGTGAGCTGTTCCGAACGCGTCGTTTACATATACATCGCAAAGGGAAGCCAGTTCCTTGCTGAATGCTTCTCCGTTCTTGGTCTCCTCTGCTCTGTAGCGTGTATTCTCCAGAAGAATAACCTCGCCGTCCTTCATAGCCTCTGCAGCTGCCTTTGCGTTTGGTCCTACAACCTCTGGATCAGCGGCAAACTTTACCTCCTGGCCTAACAGCTCAGAAAGGCGGACTGCAACCGGCGCTAAGGAAAGCTCCGGCTTCGGCTCTCCCTTCGGCTTTCCTAAATGGGAGCAGAGAATTACTTTTCCGCCGTCAGCAATTAACTTCTTAATAGTAGGAAGGGCTGCTACCAGACGGTTCTCATCTGTAATTTTTCCGTCCTTTAACGGTACGTTAAAATCGCAGCGCACTAACACTCTTTTTCCCTTTACCTGAATATCGTCAACAGATTTTTTATTAAGCATGAACATGCTCCTTTCTCATTTTTTTACCAAAAAAGGCAGCCCGGTCCAGGACGGACCGGACCACCTTTTTACGTGAATCCTATTCTCTCTTCGTCAAACGAACTGGAAATCCGCAATTAGTTTAACTCAGCGAAGTACTTAATTGTACGAACCATCTGGCTTGTGTAGGAGTTCTCGTTGTCGTACCAGGAAACTACCTGTACCTGGTAAGTATCCTCGTCCACCTTGGAAACCATGGTCTGTGTAGCGTCGAATAAGGAACCGAAGCGGATACCAACGATATCGGAAGATACGATCTCCTCCTCGTTGTAGCCGAAGGACTCTGTAGCTGCTGCCTTCATAGCTGCGTTGATTCCCTCTTTTGTTACGTCCTTGCCCTTAACAACTGCTGTTAAGATAGTAGTGGAACCTGTCGGAACCGGAACACGCTGAGCGGAACCGATTAACTTTCCGTTTAACTCAGGAATTACAAGGCCGATAGCCTTAGCAGCTCCTGTGGAGTTCGGAACGATATTAACAGCGCCTGCTCTTGCTCTTCTTAAATCGCCTTTTCTGTGCGGTCCGTCAAGGATCATCTGATCGCCTGTGTATGCATGGATTGTGGACATGATACCGGACTGAATCGGAGCGTAGTCGTTCAGAGCCTTTGCCATCGGAGCCAGGCAGTTAGTTGTACAGGAAGCTGCAGAAATAATGTTGTCTTCCTTTGTTAATACGTTGTGGTTTACGTTGTAAACGATAGTTGGCAGATCGTTTCCTGCTGGAGCAGAGATAACTACCTTCTTAGCGCCGGCGTCGATGTGAGCCTGTGCTTTTGCCTTGGATGTGTAGAAACCTGTACACTCCAGAACTACGTCTACGCCAAGCTCTCCCCAAGGAAGCTCTGCTGCGTTAGCCTTTGCGTAGATTGTGATAGTCTTTCCGTCAACTGTGATGGAGCCCTCTCCGGCCTCTACTGTATGTCCCTCGTATCTACCCTGGGAAGAGTCATATTTTAATAAGTGAGCTAACATCTTCGGATCTGTTAAATCGTTGATAGCTACTACTTCGTAACCCTCTGCGTCAAACATCTGTCTGAAAGCGAGACGGCCGATACGGCCAAAACCATTAATTGCAACTTTTACTGCCATGATTTCATTCCTCCTAAGAATTTTATTTCATGATGGTTAGTTAATAGGATTGTTAAATAATAATCAACCTACTTTGTATTGTACCTAATTCTTCCAGAAATAGCAAGGGTTTTTTTGAACTTTTATAAAATTTACACCGCCCTTTTACCTGCTTTTGTACAGTATCTGTGTCAAGGAACTGCTGCTTCCTTTTTGTGTTGCATCCCTGCTTCCTTTTCTATATAATTTATATCATCTCTAACTGGCGGGTAAATTATACCCATACTCTGAAAAACAGGATGTGAAACAAGTGAATTTCCGTATTTTAAATCTTTACAGAATGAAAAATTCCGCTGGGAAGACTCACGGAAATACCTGTAAGAAGCAAAAAAAGTCCACTCTGGAGACGACTCTCTCCCGCAGCTTTTTTGCCGTCTCTACAGTTCTCCTGCTGCTTTCCCTCGGCATTACCATGTACTATGATATTACCAGGCAGAGAAAAGAGGTGGACTCCACTATCAGCGGACTTGCCGCCTACATCGCTTCCATGCCTCAGGTAATCGACATGCTCCAAATGGGTTATCCCTCTGATTCCGTCAGGAAGGATCTCGACTCCCTGTGCAGCAACACGGCCAACCTGAACGTGGCGCTCATCTGTGACAAAAACGGACTGCGCTTTTACCACACTGATCGCAATACTACCGGTGAAACGGTCACAGACGGAGACGAGGCGGCGGCCCTGGCCGGAAGCCCACCCTATATTACCATCGGCTACGGCTCTCTCGGCACCCAGCGCCGTGCCTTTCACTCCATTCAGGATGACTCGGGGGCTATCATCGGGTATGTGATGGCCTCTGTTTTTACCGCACACCTGTCTGACAGCCAGAAGCGCATTATGGCTCTGTATTTGACAGTGCTGGCTTTTATGCTTCTTGTAAGCCTGTTTCTCTCAAGAGGCGTTGTGGTTCTGCTCCGGGGAAGGCTGATGGGCCACGAACCTGAGGAGCTTTTAGACATCTGCATCCGTCAGGATACCGTTCTCGGCTCCCTGGAGGAAGGGCTCGTAGCCGCCGATCCCTCCGGCAGGGTGCTGTTTGCCAATCAGGCGGCAGCCGATCTGCTCTGCAGCGGATGCGTGCCTGACAGTCTGGAAGAAAAACAGCTGTCTGCACTGTTTCCGGATACAGACTGTTCCAGCCTGCTGTCCAGGGACGCTCTCCAGAATAGGGCAGATACATCCCATTTCTCCGTCTCCAGCCTGATTACCAATGTGGGCAGCCGCACTCTGCTTATTAAGGCAATTCCCATAATAAAAAAGGATTCTGTAAAGGGCGTCCTCATGGTTCTGAACGACAGGACTGAGATGCTCAGAATGTCGGACGAGCTGTCCGGAACCCGCGCAACCCTGGATACGCTGCGTGCCTTCAACCATGAGTTTATGAACAAGCTCCACGTCATCCTGGGATATCTGCAGACAGGAGAAACAAAAAAGGCTATCACCTTTATCATGAACAGCAGCCTTGTATCCAGCCAGGCAGTCAGAGAAACTGCCGAGCGCATCCGCGTATCTTCCATCTGTGCCCTGATTATCGGAAAAATGATGCACGCGGCGGAGCTTGGCATCCGCCTGTCCCTCTCCCCTGACAGTATCTGCCTGGAGCACGATTTGCTGATTCCCAGCGAGGAAATGATTACTGCAGTGGGAAATCTCCTGGAAAATGCCGTGGAGGAGCTGGCAGACCCGGCCAATGCACACAGGGCCATAAAGGAAATCAAACTCTCCCTTTTCTGCCGGAGGGATTTTAACCTGATTGTCTGCGAGGACACAGGGCGTGGTATCTGCAGGGAGCTGGCGGGGCGTATCTGCGACAAAGGTATTTCCACAAAGGGAGACAACAGAGGCCTCGGTCTGTTCCTGATAAAGGAAATTGCCGCCCGCCGCGGCGGCGAACTTACCATTGAGACAGAGGAAGGGGAGGGAACGGTAATAACCCTCGCCTTCACACGGAAGGAGAACGAAACATGTATTCAGTAATTATCGTAGAGGATGATCCAATGGTGGCTTCTATCAACCGCCAGTATGTGGAGTTGGAGCCCTCCTTTTCTGTAAAGCAGAGCTTTAAATCCGGTCAGGATGCGCTTTCCTGGCTGAGCAGAGAGGAGGCGGATCTGATTATCCTGGACTACTACATGCCACTGATGACCGGAAAAGAATTTATTGACCGGCTGCACAGCATGGGAAAGGCGCCCTCTGTTATCATGGTCACCTCTGCCAGCGACTCTGCCATTGTCCAGGAGCTGCTCTCCCGAGGCGTGCTGGACTATCTGGTTAAGCCCTTTGAACGGTCAAGATTTCGCCAGGCCCTCTCTCGCTTTGCGCAGACCAGAAGCTGCCTGGACGGCTCTCCTGAGCTAAATCAGGCAGAGATTGACAGGCTGCTCTCTCATATGCAGCCGTCCTCCTCCTTTCAGACGGAACTTGCCAAGGGCTTAAGCGAAACCACGCTGAATCTGATCCGGAATTTCCTGCAAAACCGGCCCGGAGAGTTCTTTTCCAGCGAGCAGATTGCCGAACAGGTATTCCTGTCCCGCATTACCATCCGCCGTTACGTGAACTATATGCTGGAGATGGGGGAGATTATAAGCTCCGTGGATTATCAGACCGGCGGTCGGCCTTCCATCAAATATACCTGCTCCTGCCATGTACTTTAGTTACAAAAACCTGTCATTAATTACATAAATTGACTTTCGTTTTCTGTTTCTTTATACTTCGTTTATAAATATTTAACATATTTATAATATTAAAGAAACGGAGGAAACTGTTGTTTATGGAAGCTATTTTAAGCTATTTCGGTACATATACTCCTGCTGCCGACGGCGCTGTGGCGTCGTTCAAGTTCGAGTATTTGACCACCCTGGGCTTCGCGGCCATCGTTATCTTTGCAGGCCGCGCGATCGTTGCACATTCTGCGCTTCTGCGCAAGTATGCAATCCCCGCTCCTGTTGTGTCAGGAGTCATCTTTTCCATCATCGTGTCTGTCATCAAAGGCGCAGGAATTATCGGCATCTCCTTTGATACGAAAATTATGCAGGATCTCTGTCAGAACCTGTTTTTCCTGTGCGTCGGCTTCGGTTTCAGCCTGAAAATGATTAAACATGCCGGAGGCAAACTGTGCATCATGATTGCCGTCGCCGCATGTCTTTTAATCACCTTGCAGGATATTGTCGGCGTACTGGTGGGAAATGCCATCGGCCTTCACCCACTGTTAGCCCTTCAGTGCTCTTCCGCATCCATGTCCGGCGGTGTTGGAACTGCATCCGCTTTCGGTGCGATCTTCGAGGAGTGGGGAGCCCCCAACGCCACTACCATCGGCGTGGCAGCAGGAACCTGCGGAAATATCATGGGTTCCTTAATCGGCGGTCCTGTGGCTGCCTTCCTGATCACACACCACAAATTAAAGGCTGACCCCAACGACAAGCCGGAGTCCGCAAAGACAGGCGAAGTAATCCCGCTAACCAACAGCCGCATGATTTCCATGTTTGCCATGTGCCTGCTGGTTGCCGCTCTCGGAATGCCGATCTACTGCATCCTCGACAACATTCCTATGATCGAGATGCCGAAATTCATCGGCTGCCTCTTTGCCGGCGCTATTGCGAGAAATGTGATGGAGGCTATGAATATCAAATTTTACACGCCTGAGGTAGATGCTATCGAGCACATGTTCCTCGAACTGTATCTGGCTCTGGTTCTGATGACAATTGATATTACGGCTCTGGCTCCTGTTGCGGGACAGATGGGAATTATCCTTCTTGTTCAGGCAGTATTAATAGCCCTGTTTGCTATCTTTATCTCCTACAATATGTTCGGACGCAATTACGGCGCTGCAGTCATGGCTGCCGGAAACTGCGGATGGGGCTGCGGCTCCGGCCCGAATGCCGTTGCAAACGAGAAAGCTGTTATGGATGCCTATGGCTGGCATAATGTTGCATGGGTACTGTACCCATCTTTCGCCGTCATCATTGACGACATCTACAATCCGATTTTCCTCTCTGTTTTCGGTGGAATCATAGGGAAATAAATATTGAATCCATATTCTGTCTGATATCGTCAGTAGATAGAGGAGCGCCCGCGGCCGTCTGTATGGCTGTGGACGCTCCTTTTGACTTCGACGCGATTCCCTGATTCTCTTTTTTCTGCTTTTTCCTTTGTCTTTACAGGAAATCACATAATATTTATCCTGAATCCTGTTTTTCCTTTTCTGAATGTTAATTTTATGTTATAATTATGAATAATATTTCACCTTACAGCAGAGCAGAAAAAATCTATTTTTCAGAACTGTTCTGCCATAAAAACAGGAGGCCCCCATTGAACCATCCGAGACATCCCAGGTTTATATCTGCCCGCACTGCCATAGGTATCTTTACCGCGGCTCTGCTTCTCTGTTCCTGCTCGCTGACTGGCCGTTCCGCTTCCCTCTCCAGCAGTACGGAACCGTCGGCCGGCGCGATCACTGTTCTCACTATCGGGACAGCCGACAGCGGAGGAAGCATGTACCCAGCCGGCGAGGCCATCGCCGAGGCCATTGAAACCACCTCCCACCATATCCATGTTAATATATGCGCCTCCAACGGCTCCTACACCAACATCCAGATGCTGAGCGACGGACAGATTGATCTGGGCCTTGTCAGCGGTGATGCGGCCTATGCGGCCTTTCATGGAACTCACGAATTTTCAACTGACCCTCAGACAGGACTTCGAACTATCGGAGCTGTCTATTCCAGTATTTCCAACTGGATGGCTCTGAACTCTTCTTCCCTGTTTTATGTGCATGATCTGAAAGGAAAACGCGTCTCTGTAGGTCCAGAGGCATCCAACACGGATCTCTCCGCCCGCATTGTCTTCGACCTGTTTGACATAACCCGGGAAAACACAGAAATTGAAACACGGGGAGGCATTGGCTACGGAGCGGAGGAGGTTTTAAAAGGTACTCTGGACGCTGTTCACGGCTTTGCCGGAACTCCCATAGAAGGGCTGTATAATCTTTCTGTCCAGACTCCGTCAAGACTTTTAAAGTACACAGCCAGCGAACTGAACCAGATTCTGTCTGAAAACAACTTCTATTATCCGACCAGAATTCCTGCCGGAACCTATGAGGGACAAGCGGAAGATATAGACTCCTTTGGCGTGAAATGCCTAATCTGTGTGGACGACAGCCTGGATGAAGAGCTGGTCTATAAGCTGACTTCTATCCTCTATTCCAGACGAGAGCCCCTTGGAAAAAAACAGGTTCTCCTGAAGCCTATGTCTGAAGACGGCTTCATGTACAGTGAACTTCCCATACCGCTCCACCCGGGAGCTGAACGTTTCTACCAGGAGCAGGGACTCCTGCCCTAGTCTGGACTTCCCATATTCTCCGCCAGATAAGGCTCTGCGACTTGTGTCAGCTCAAATCCGCACTCCAAAGGAGTCTCCTACATCTCCCCATTTTCCCTGCGCCTTAAAATTTTCTTCATAGTCATCAGATACATGGTAATGCTCACTGCCGTTCCCAGAAAATCAGAAATCGGCTCTGTATAGAACACTGCCTCCACGCTGAAAAACATGGGAATCAGGACAACGCCCAGAAGATACAGGGTTTTTCTCACCGTTGACAGGGAAATTGCTATCGGCGCGATTCCCATGCCTGTGTAGCCGTCCACAATCTCATACTGGACTGCCAGAGGAATAATTCCCAGAGTAAAGATCCGGATCGCCCTCACAGTCAGCTCCACATATTCCGGATCCCTTGTAAAGATCTGGACAAAATAGTGGGGTACAGTCTGGGCAATGACAAACATCACTGCTGTAAACGCCATTGACAGAATCACAATATACTGCTGGGCGGCCAGCACCCTGTCAGACCGTCTGGCTCCAAAATTATAGCCCAGAATCGTCTGGGTTCCGCCTGTAATTCCTCCTAAAGGCATAGTCACCATCAGCATAAAGCTCTGGACAATCGTGTTGCAGGTGAGAAGCATATCCCCCTCCGCCCCTCCAAAATGCTGCAGCGAGGCGTTCATGGCAATAATCAGCACATTGTCAAATGCTATGATTAGAAACGGAGACAGTCCCAGCAGAATCACCCGCTTCATGATTCTCCACTGATAGCCGCCGAAGGTAATGGGCACGGGAACCTTTTTTCCAAATAAAAATAAAAGTACATAGCCCGCCGAAGCCATCTGGGACAGCACAGTGGCCAGCGCCCCTCCCCTTACGCCCATGCCGCAGGCAAAAATAAATACAGGATCCAGGGCAATGTTGACCACCGCTCCCAGTACAACAGACTTCATGGCCACCTTTGCAAAGCCCTGGCAGATGATAAACTGGTTCATTCCAATCGAAAGCAGGGCAAATATGGTTCCCAGCAGATAAATGGTAATATAATCATCTGCATAAGGAAAAATCGAAGTGCTTGCTCCAAACCAGACTAACAGCTTATTTTTCATGAGCAGAGACAGAGCGGTGATGACAACTGAGATCACAGAAAGCAGCAGAAAGCAGTTGGCCAAAATCTGGGAAGCTCCCTTCTCATCCTTTTCTCCCAGGCGGATGCTCATAAGCGGCGCTCCTCCGATTCCCACCAGGGAACCAAAGGCTGTAATCAGAGTGACAATAGGCCCGCAGACGCCGACTCCCGCCAGGGCCGTCTCCCCTATCTCCGGAATATTTCCTATATACATGCGGTCTACCACGCTGTAGAGTACGCTGACAAACTGGGCCAGCATGGATGGAAGCGCGATCCGCATCACTAAAAGGCGGATATCGTCCCGCCCTAAATCATTTTCCATTTTCATGTCGTTTCTCCCCCTTGTGCAGTGACTTTTATATCGCGTTTTCCATGAAATGTCAACTCTTTTAAACAAAGAAAAGGCGAATAAAAAAGACCGGAGCTGATATCTCAGACTGGTCTTTTTTATTCGCCTACAGGCGGCGGATTGGTTGGATGCTGCCGCCTGTATTTGAAAATTTTCTGTACTGCTTTAGAAGGATACATGTAACGGGGTGTAATGCATCAAGGAATTTCGAGTAACTTGATATGTGTTCGTGTATACCTTCTGTCTGCCAGAAACAGAAATCATTTTCATCCGTTCAATTAGTTAATGCAACAGACTTTTGTTTTATTGCATCTATTTCAAAAAATTTAAAAAAATTTTTTGAATCATGCTGAAAAGTAAAACCTGTATGGTTTTATTCCATCCTATTCTAATATGAATCTTCTCTTCCGTCAAGCTTCCTGCCCTATTTTGTTAACTAAATTTTACAATTTTGTGTCATATCCGTCAATTTATCCTCCGGCGCCATGCATAGAAAACATATTGTTTTTATATTTATGCATAAATTCTGCATTTTCCCACTCTCAGACCTTGCCGAAGCGTGATTTCTATATTATAATGTAGCCACACACACATTCGTATTTAAACATGAATATTTATCTATTTTCAGGAGGATTATACCATGGGATTTGAATATGTCAGCAAGCTTCCAACTCCAGATGAGATCAGGGCGCAGTTTCCGCTGGCCCCGGCTCTGGCAGCAGAAAAAGCAAAAAAAGACGAGGCCATTAAGGACGTGTTTACAGGAAAAAGCGATAAATTTCTCGTTATCATCGGCCCCTGCTCCGCTGATCGGGAGGACTCTGTCTGCGAGTACGTGTCCCGTCTGACCAAGGTGCAGGAAAAAGTAAAGGACAAGCTGATTCTGATTCCCAGAATCTACACCAATAAGCCGAGAACTACTGGAGACGGCTACAAGGGCCTGCTCCATCAGCCCAACCCGGAGCAGAAGCCCAATCTCTATGAGGGCCTCATTGCCATCAGAAAGCTTCACATGCGGGTAATCGAGGAAACCGGCTTCTCCACAGCTGACGAGATGCTTTATCCGGAAAACTTAACGTATCTTTCCGACGTTATGTCCTACATCGCCGTAGGCGCCCGCTCTGTAGAGAATCAGCAGCACCGCCTTGTATCCAGCGGCATTGACGTGCCCGTGGGCATGAAAAACCCCACCAGCGGCGCTCTCTCCGTTATGCTCAACGCAGTTCACGCTGCCCAGCACGGCCACGAGTTTATCTACAGAAGCTGGGAGGTAAAGACAGAGGGAAATCCTCTGACTCACTGCATTCTGCGCGGCGCTGTCAATAAACATGACCAGTGCCTGCCCAACTACCATTACGAGGATCTGAAGCTGCTCCACGAGCTCTATGCAGAGAGAAATCTGAAGAATCCTGCCTGCATTGTGGACGCGAACCACTCCAACTCCAACAAGCAGTATATGGAGCAGATTCGTATTGTTAAGGAGGTGCTCCATTCCCGCCGCCACTCCTCTGACATCCGCGACTTTGTGAAGGGCGTGATGATTGAGAGCTACTTAGAGCCGGGATCCCAGAAGGTGGGCGAACACTGCTATGGAAAATCCATCACAGATCCCTGCCTGGGATGGGATGATTCTGAACGCCTTCTCTATGAGATCGCCGAGGGAATCTAACTATCTGAATCAAACATTCAATATCTGCAAAAGGCCGCTTTTCCGTCCAGTGACGGAAAGGCGGTTTTTGTTTTATGAAAGCTCTTTTTCTCCCTTATTTCACCGGACTGTCAAAAAGTACATCCCTGCATATAGTATAGTAAAACAACCTGAAAAGGACAAATCTTATGTGTTATCCATGCAATGAAACTTCTTATTCCTGCGGCTTCCCATGTCCGCCTTCCTGTATTCCTTCCCCGGTTTTACCGGAACACTGCTCTTCCCCTGTCGCCATAGGCCAGACCATCACGGGGCAGCCTGGAACAGCCGCCGCCGTGCACAACAGCGGCACCCCCTGCCGCCCGGTTCTAAATTTTACGATTCCACAGGGCGGTACCGGACCGGAAGGCCCTGCCGGACCTCAGGGGCCTGTAGGGCCAGAAGGACCTCAGGGCGCAGCCGGAGCTGACGGCGCACAGGGAATTCAGGGACCGATGGGGCCTCAGGGAAGCCAGGGGCCTGCCGGGCCGACTGGGCCGATGGGATTAACCGGACCTATCGGAGCGACCGGGCCAACTGGGCCAATGGGATTAACCGGACCTGCCGGAGCAACCGGACCTGCTGGACCGACCGGACCGATGGGGCCTGCCGGTTCTGCTCCAGCCGCAGAGCTTCTTCACTCCGTCCATGTTCCTGCACAGGAACCAGAGGACGCCGGACTGCCTCTGATTTTTAATACAAACCAGGTTCAGGCCGGAACCTCCATCACCCACACCGCAGGTACTGGCGTCTTCTCCATTGTCAGATCTGGTATCTACCAGATCCTCTACTCGGTCACAGCCACAGATGCGGCCGCCCACAAGACTGTGACTGTGGAGCTTCGAAACACCGGCGTTTCCATTCCAGGCAGCCGCACTTCCGGAAGCACGCCTATGAGTACAGGCACTGCCTCCCTGTCTGCGTCCATTATTCTGAACGTAACCGGCACGGCGTCCATTTCCCTGGTACCTGTCACTGCCGACAGTACCTTTACCAACGCATCCATCCAGCTTATCAGGCTGGGAAATGCAGTCTGATCATACGAACTTGCGTTTCAGCAGAAATCATCACTTTTCTGTGAACGAAAAAATCCCTGCACCTTTCGGTGCAGGGACTCTTTCGTTAGGATTTTCGGAATTTCAAAAAGCTTAAAAGGTTTTTATTACTTTTGTATCGTGCATTTATTATGGTTTTAGTATAGCACGGTTCTCCCGAAAATGTTTGTATACTCTTTGAATAAATTATGAAGATTTTCTTAAGATCGTATCTTCCTATGCAATAAAATACGCTCTTCCTGCATTATAGGCGTTTCAGAGGCCCTTATTTCACATTTTGAAATAAATCGCAGAAGTCAAAGGTAGCAAAATAGTCCTTCGGAGTCTCTGCCCGACGGATCATCTGCACTGATTTGTCTTCCTTTAACAGAAGCTCTGCGGAACGAAGCTTTCCATTATAATTATATCCCATGGAAAAGCCGTGGGCCCCTGTATCGTGAATCACCAGCAGATCCCCCATGTCAATCTTCGGCAGCATCCTGTCAATGGCAAACTTGTCGTTATTCTCACAGAGAGAACCTGCAATATCATATTTATGGTCGCAGGGCGCGTCCTCCTTTCCCATGACAGTAATGTGGTGGTATGCACCGTACATCGCGGGGCGCATGAGATTTACCGCACAGGCGTCCACTCCGATATACTCCTTATGCGTATGCTTTTCATGAATGGCAGTTGTCACCAGACAGCCGTAGGGCCCCAGCATAAAACGGCCCAGCTCTGTATACAGAGCCACGTCTCCCATTCCAGCTGGAACGAGAATCTCCTCGTACACCTTTCTTACGCCCTCTCCAATCACAAAAATATCGTTAGGTTCCTGATCCGGGCGGTATGGAATACCGATTCCTCCGGAGAGATTGATGAAGGCAATTTCAGCTCCCGTCTCCTCCTTCAGGCGTACTGCCAGCTCAAACAGCACCTTGGCAAGCATGGGATAGTACTCATTGGTCACTGTGTTGCTGGCTAAGAACGCGTGGATTCCAAAGCGCTTCGCTCCCTTTTCCTTTAAAATGCGGAATGCCTCAAACATCTGTTCTGTGGTCATGCCGTACTTGGCGTCTCCCGGATTGTCCATAATGTCGTTGCTGATTTTAAACAGTCCGCCTGGATTGTAGCGGCAGCTGATGGTCTCCGGAATATGGCCCACTGCCTTCTCCAGAAATTCAATATGAGTGATATCGTCCAGGTTAATCACTGCTCCCAGGCGGTCTGCCATCTGAAATTCTTCCGCCGGGGTATCGTTGGAGGAAAACATAATCTTCTTTCCATCGTATCCCATAGCCTCAGCCATCATCAGCTCCGTCATGGAGGAGCAGTCCACGCCGCAGTCTAACTTCTTTAAAATATCAATGATAAAAGGGTTAGGCGTTGCCTTTACGGCAAAATACTCGCGAAATCCCTTATTCCAGGAAAACGCTCTCTTTAAGCGCTCCGCATTCTCCCTGATTCCCTTCTCATCGTACAGATGAAACGGTGTTTTATATGTCTTTGTAATCTCTTTTAACTGTTCCAGTGTTACAAACGGTTTCTTTTCCATTCTGTTTCTCCCTGTCTTCCCCTGTCTCTTCTCTCTAGTCCACCTCGGCCACGCGCATAATGTTCGTGTTGGCTGCCGGTGAATGCCGGTTCGCATATGTCACAACGCCAGCTGTGGCCACTACTACGTCTCCTGTCTTTACGATTCCCTTCTCCTTTAACAGCTCAATGGAGGAGTACACTAAAACGTCTGTGGAATCTGCGCGTTTGGCGTGGAACGGCTTTACGCCCCAGTAAAGCTGCATCTGGCGCACTGTGGTCATGCTGGGAGAAAGTCCCACGATGGTAGCGCTGGGACGCCATTTTGAAAGCATCCTGGCAGTAAATCCGCTGACAGACGGAGCCACGATAGCCGCCGCCCCTAAATCATGGGCAGTCGCTACAGACGAATAACACACTGCATTGGAAATATTCTTCTGATTCTCCTGGCTGACTCTTCTCTGGCGGTAGGAAGCGTAGTCCAGATACTTTTCCGAATCCTCCACAATCTGCGCCATCATTCTGACAGCCTCCACCGGATAGCGGCCCATGGCGGTCTCTCCTGAAAGCATCACTGCGTCTGTTCCGTCATAGACAGCGTTAGCCACATCCGTCACCTCGGCGCGGGTCGGCCTTGGGTTGCGGATCATGGAATCCAGCATCTGAGTTGCCGTGATAACCGGTTTGCATGCCTTATTGCATTTTTTGATGATCAGCTTCTGGATATGAGGAACCTTCTCTGCCGGGATTTCCACGCCCATGTCGCCGCGGGCCACCATGATTCCGTCGCATTCCTCCAGAATGGAATCCAGATTTTCAATTCCTTCTGCGTTCTCAATTTTAGCGATAACCAGCATTCTGGATCCGTGCTTCTCCAGAATCTCCTTAATTTCACGGATCGCCCCTGCATTGCGCACAAAGGAAGCCGCAATGTAATCAAAGCCTGCCTGGATTCCAAACAGAATATCCTCTTTATCCTTGTCCGTCAGAGCCGGCAGATTAATTTTTACGTTTGGTACGTTAACGCCCTTTTTTTCACCCAGCTCTCCGCCGTTTTTTACCCGGCAGACAATATCATTTCCTTTTACCTCCTCAACGTCCAGCTCAATCAGGCCGTCGTCGATGAGGATCTGGTTTCCTGGCTTTACGTCTGCCGGAAGACCTGCATAATTGATAAAACCTCTCGTATGATCGCCTACCGTCTCCTCGGTGGTCAGCGTATAGACGTCTCCCTCTTTCAGAGTAACCTTCTTTCCGTCCTTTAAGCTTCCTGTTCGAATCTCTGGTCCCTTCGTGTCTAAAAGCGCCGCGATGGGAAGCCCCAGTTCCTCCCTTACGCTCTCGAGAATCTTAAACCTCCCCATGTGCTCCTCGTAATCACCGTGAGAGAAATTAAAGCGGGCCACATCCATGCCGTTTAAAGCCAGCTGCTTCATCAGCTCTCTGTCATTGGTATTCGGACCCATGGTGCAGATAATTTTTGTTTTCTTCATCTTGTTAATTCCTCCTGTATTCAGCCGGACCCCCATTGCCGGCTTCTTCAACTGGTTTCCCCCGTTTTTCCTGTCCCCTTCTGCAAAACGATTATTCCAAATCCTCCTTTGTCACATGCTTATGCGTATAGAGGTGATCCATACAGTATTCCAGGTTTCCCTCGCACTTGGAACAATAGCGGAACTCCAGATTCGGATCGTCCTTCTCTGTTCTTCCGCAGACGGCGCACTTATGGTGGGTCAGCCTGATTTTTTCTGCCTGGGCCGTCTTCATATCCGACTTGAATTTCTGTTTTCTCTTAATCTCCCTGGGGCTGATTTTGCTGTAATTTCTTGTCATCATAAAGAAAATCACAAAATTCAGCAGAGCCAGGCCGATACAGCTCCTGGCAATCAGGCCTCCAAACAGAAATTCATACAAAAATTCTGCCCCAATAAAAATTCCCAGCCAGTACGCCCGGATAGGCAGCAGCCCATACAGATAGAACTGCATCTGCGGAAACGTAGCCGCAAAAGCGAGAAACAGCGAGTTATTCAGATAAAACGGTGTCAGCGGCACCGATACCCCCATTAAAAAGTAGATCACGAAAGCTGCGATAATGTGGAACAGAATGCCTGAGAAAAAATACAGGTTAAAGCGGAAGGTTCCCCATACCCGTTCCAGCGTCGTTCCCAGCGAATAGTACAAAAACATGGCGATCAGGTTAAAGAAAATGCCTGAAGACGGCGGACAGATTAAAAATGTGACAAGTCTCCACACCTGGCCTCTCAAAATAGCGGCTGCGTCCAGGCAGAGGTACTGATAATACAGTCCGGGCATCACCAGATCAATGACAATTCCCGCTCCGTACATCAAAATAATGTAGTACATCAGATTTGGAACTGCGTATTTTCCAAAGTTCCTTTCCAGTTTTCTTAAAAATTTCATCTCGTTTCCTGCTCTCTCTTTATGATTCATTGCTCGTTAATTCATTATTATAAATTTAGCCGATGTCTTTGTCAAATGAATTGTAGCCATCTTATTTCTTCGTGCATTTTTAATGATTTTCGACGTTTTTTTACAGGATTTTAACGCACCTGATCAATTGTATTCTTTCCTATTCTATGTTAAACTATGGCCGAATAAACCTGTACTACAAAGGAGGGACGGGGACTTACCCCGGTTTGATATATGAAATCCTGTAAGAGACTGGGAATCGACATCGGTTCCACAACCGTAAAAGTTGCAATCATTGACGACAGCGGCAGTATTCTGTTCGCTGACTACGAGCGCCACTTTGCCAATATCCAGGAGACGCTGGCCCTGCTTCTTAAGCGGGCCGTCGAGGCTCTGGGGGAAATGGAGCTTTATCCTGTGATCACCGGCTCCGGCGGACTTACGCTTTCCTCCCGCCTGGAGGTTCCGTTTGTTCAGGAGGTCGTAGCAGTCGCATCCTCGCTTCAAGACTATGCGCCGCAGACGGACGTGGCCATTGAGCTGGGCGGAGAGGATGCCAAAATTATCTATTTCACAGGGGGAATCGATCAGCGCATGAATGGCATCTGCGCAGGGGGAACCGGTTCCTTTATCGATCAGATGGCGTCTCTGCTGCAGACCGATGCCTCTGGTCTGAACGAGTATGCCAAAAATTACAAGGCGATCTACCCGATTGCCGCCCGCTGCGGCGTATTTGCCAAATCAGACATCCAGCCTCTGATCAATGAGGGCGCTACCAGAGAAGATCTGGCCGCCTCCATTTTTCAGGCAGTTGTCAACCAGACTATCAGCGGCCTGGCCTGCGGAAAGCCGATCCGCGGAAACGTGGCTTTCCTGGGAGGTCCTCTTCACTTCCTCTCCGAGCTTCGGGCCGCCTTTATCAGAACTCTGAATCTGGGGCCGGATCAGATTATTGCTCCGGATCACTCCCATCTGTTCGCAGCTGTAGGCGCGGCCATGAACTCCCGCCAGGAAGTAAAAATGGACGCCCAGGCTCTCATCCGCCGTCTGTCTGAGGGAATCCAGATGGACGCTGAGGTAAAGCGCATGGAGCCGCTGTTTGAAAACCAGGAGGCCTATGAGAAGTTCCAGGCCCGCCACGCCAGCCACTGCGTCAAAAAGGGCAGCCTTAAAGATTATAAGGGTAACTGCTTTCTGGGAATTGACGCCGGTTCCACCACCACCAAGGTGGCTCTGGTAGGCGAGGACGGAACGCTGCTCTACCATTTTTACAGCAATAACAACGGAAGTCCTCTGGCTACCGCCATCCGGGCCATGTCAGAGATTCAAAGCGAGCTTCCTGAGGAAGCCCACATTGTCTACTCCTGCTCCACCGGCTATGGAGAAGCCCTGTTAAAGGCCGCTTTCATGCTGGACGAGGGGGAAGTGGAGACTATCTCCCACTACTATGCCGCAGCCTTCTTTGAGCCGGATGTGGACTGCATCCTGGACATCGGAGGCCAGGATATGAAGTGTATCCGCATTAAGGACGGCACGGTGGACAGCGTGCAGCTGAACGAGGCGTGCTCCTCCGGCTGCGGTTCCTTTATCGAGACCTTTGCCAAGTCTCTGAACTACAGCGTCATTGACTTCGCCAGGGAAGCCCTGTTTGCAAAGACTCCCACCGATCTGGGAACGCGCTGCACGGTATTCATGAACTCCAATGTGAAGCAGGCCCAGAAGGAGGGCGCGTCTGTGGCTGATATCTCCGCAGGCCTGGCTTACTCTGTCATCAAAAACGCTTTATTTAAGGTAATTAAAATCACAAACGCCTCTGATCTGGGAGAGCATGTGGTCGTTCAGGGCGGAACCTTCTACAACGACGCAGTCCTCAGAAGCTTTGAGAAAATTTCCGGCTGCGAGGCAGTACGCCCGGATATCGCCGGCATTATGGGCGCCTTCGGAGCCGCCCTCATCGCCAGGGAGCGGTACGACGCTTCAAAGGAAACCACCATGCTCCCCATGGAGAAGATTTTAAATCTGTCCTATAAAACCAGCATGACAAGATGCCAGGGCTGCACCAACCACTGCGTCCTGACCATTAACCGGTTTGACGGAGGGCGTCAGTTCGTCACGGGAAACCGCTGCGAACGCGGTCTTGGACACGCCAAAAAGAAGGCCGACATTCCAAACCTGTTCGATTACAAATACCACCGGATGTTTGACTACGAGCCTCTGACCGCCGATGTGGCGGAGCGGGGAACCGTAGGAATTCCCAGGGTGTTAAACCTGTATGAAAATTATCCGTTCTGGGCTGTATTTTTTAAAGAGCTGGGATTTCGGACGATTCTCTCCCCCCAGTCTACCAGAAAGCTCTACGAGCTGGGCATTGAATCCATTCCCAGCGAATCGGAGTGCTATCCGGCCAAGCTGGCCCATGGCCATGTAGAGTGGCTGATTAAACAGGGCGTAACGTACATATTCTATCCTTGCATTCCTTATGAGCGAAATGAGACGCCTGAGGCAGGAAACCATTACAACTGCCCTATGGTTACCTCCTATGCGGAAAACATCAAGAACAATGTGGAGGAGCTTCACGGCGATAAGATTCTGTTCCGCAATCCGTTTATGGCCTTCACAAACAAGGAGGTTCTCTCCGAAGCTCTTGTGAAGGAATTTACGGAACAGTTCCAGATTCCGGAGCAGGAAATTCTGGACGCCGCCGATAAGGCCTGGGCGGAGCTGATTGCTTCCAGAGAGGATATGAAGAGAAAGGGCGAGGAGACTCTGCAGTGGTTAAAGAAAAACAACCGCCGCGGCATCGTTCTGGCCGGACGTCCCTACCATGTGGATCCGGAGATCAACCACGGCATTCCGGAGCTGATCGCCTCCTACGGCTTTGCCGTTCTGACAGAGGATTCCGTGTCCCATCTAGGCCATGTGGAGCGGCCGCTGATTGTCACAGACCAGTGGATGTACCACTCCCGCCTCTACGCCGCCGCCAATTTCGTAAAGACGCAGAAAAACCTGGATTTAATTCAGCTGAATTCCTTTGGCTGCGGGCTGGACGCCGTGACTACAGATCAGGTAAACGATATTCTCACCCGTTCCGGCAAAATTTACACCTGCTTAAAGATCGACGAGGTCAATAACCTGGGAGCGGCCAGAATCAGAATCCGTTCCCTGATTTCAGCCATCCGCGTCCGTGAAATGAAGCACTATGACAAGCCTGCGGTATCAAGCGCTTATAACCGCGTTCTCTTTACAAAAGAGATGAAAAAGGACTACACCATCTTATGTCCGCAGATGTCCCCCATCCACTTTGATCTGGTGGAGGCGGCCATTCGAAGCTGCGGCTACCGGCTGGAGGTACTGCAGAATTCAGACAGAACCGCTGTGGACACTGGATTAAAGTACGTCAATAACGACGCCTGCTATCCGTCCCTGATTGTGGTAGGACAGATTATGGACGCCCTGCTTTCAGGAAAGTACGATTTAAACCGCACGGCTGTTATTATGTCCCAGACAGGAGGGGGCTGCCGCGCTTCCAACTACATCGGTTTTATCCGCCGTGCTTTGGAAAAAGCAGGTATGTCCCACATTCCTGTCATTTCTATCAATTTAAGCGGACTGGAAGAAAATCCTGGATTTAAGATTACACCCGCTCTCGTGCTTCGTGGTATTTACAGCGTAGTATTTGGTGATATCTTTATGAAATGTGTGTATCGGTTAAGACCATACGAAGCTGTTGCGGGATCTGTAAATGCAATGCACAGAAAATGGGCGGAAGTATGTAAAGAGTTTGTCTCTTCCGGCTATCCTTCCAGACGAAAATTCAAGAAGTTATGCTGTCAGATCATCGAAGACTTTGACAATAATATCGAACTTTTAGATGTTAAAAAACCACGTGTCGGCGTTGTCGGTGAGATTCTTGTCAAATTCCTTCCGGCAGCTAATAATCATCTGGTTGATCTGCTGGAAAGTGAAGGAGCTGAAGCTGTTGTCCCAGATCTTCTGGACTTCCTGCAGTACTGCTTCTACAATCAGAACTTCAAAGTAGAAAAGCTTGGATTTGCAAAATCAAAAGCAACTATTGCAAACTGGGGCATCAAGGTCATAGACTGGTTCCGCGCTCCGGCTACCGAAGCATTTAAGAAGAGCAAGCATTTTAACCCTCCGGCAGATATCCGTGATCTCGGAAAGATGGCTTCTGACATTGTATCTCTTGGAAATCAGACTGGTGAAGGCTGGTTCCTGACCGGCGAAATGTTAGAGCTGATCCACAGCGGTGCACCAAATATCGTGTGTACGCAGCCATTTGCCTGCCTGCCAAACCATGTAGTGGGCAAGGGTGTTATTAAAGAGTTACGAAGACGCTACCCACAGTCAAATATCGTAGCGATTGACTTTGATCCGGGCGCAAGTGAAGTAAATCAGTTGAATCGAATTAAACTGATGCTTTCCACAGCAAACAAGAACTTAGAGGCGTAATTTATAATTTGTAGTGATACATAAAAAAGAATCCAGCTAGATGTGTTCCTGACACGAATGATTTCTGACATCTGCTGCGTCGTTTATTTCTCATATATTTTACAAACTCGTCCGTATGGACTCAGACAATGTAAAATATATGAGACTATACTCGCAGATGTATCAGAAATCACTCTACCGTCAGATAACATCACCTTGCCGGATTCTTTTTATTCACTAATATCACTACACTTTATAATTCCTTCGAAAAGCGAAAATCATCTTATAATTTTGTTCAAAATATAGAAAATCCAGGAAAATTATTATTTGGAGAAAGGTACTCTGGAGCGGTCGGTACTTAGGCGGTGTTTTTTAGCGCCTTATGTACCGCTACCAGCGGAAGGTATCGTGAGCGTGCCTTTGACAAATAATAATTTTCTCTGGATTAATATTGGCGAATAAATTTTTATACGAATTGTAAAATGTCTTCTACATTTTCACGAATGTAATCCGCTCCGGCTTCTTCAAATTCTTTGCGGCTTCCAAATCCGTAGAGAATGCCGAGACAGTCAAGTCCATTTTCATGGGCGCCGACGACATCGTGTTCGCGGTCACCGATCATAAGTACTTTAGACTTGTCTGTAATATCATTTTTCTCAAGAGCATAGGTAATGACCTGAGCTTTTGTTCCTCTTCCACCGTCCATCTCCATACCTGCAACGCATGCAAAGTATTTAGTCAGATGAAAATGATCAATAATAATCTTTGCATATTTCTCCGGTTTTGATGTTGCAACAATTGCCTGCTTTCCGGCTTCATTTATCTTCTTTAAAACTTCTTCTAATCCATCATAAACACGATTCTCATAGATGCCTTTATCATGATAATATTCCCGGTAATACTTTACTCCATCCAGACTCTGCTCTTTTGTAAAACCGTAAAATTTCTCAAAGGACTCTGTAAGCGGCGGACCGATAAATTTATATAATTTTGTCCGGTCTGTCTCTTCGATGCCGAACTTTTTCAATGCATACATGACTGAATTGGTGATTCCAAGAGCAGAATCTGTGATAGTTCCGTCCAGATCAAATAAAAATATCTCATATTTTTTGCTCATATTCCTGTACTCCTGTTATTTATACTTCTCTACAACATGAAAAGCTGATGTACTGCCCACAAGAAAAGAAGATGCGTCGGATAGTATATGTAAAAAAACCATTTTGACGCTTTCCCTGCATGATTAGTTTTCTTTCCATTGTAGCAGAATAAAATGATGATTCCTGCCACAACCGGTCCGATACCTGAACACAATGCATGAATCAGCGCACTGCCCGTATTCATACTCTCTAAATTTGACAAATAATTAAATCCTGCAAATAAACAGGCTCCGATTCCAAATGATATTGCTGTTTTTATTCGATTTCCTTTACTTTTTGCAAATAAAATTGTAAAAACAGGAGCCAGTAATGCCCAGTCTGAATACAGGGATACAAAGATTAAAATTAATATTACAATCCATTTTTCCCATTTTAAAGTGGACATTTCCATAACCTTAAGAATCAGGAAACACAAAAATAAGGTACACAGCATATTCATCTGGACCATGCCAAATGCCAGACAAAATGGTATGAATGATATCACACCGAACAGCAGCAGCCGCTCCCCATATTTTTTCTTATCATGGGTATAACCGTAACCTTCCACCAGAAAATAGCACATCGTAATTGCAGTAAAATACCCAATGTCGATCATAACCTCAAATAGTAACGTTCCCGGTGTCAGAAATATATTTGCAATATGGTTGCATGTCATAGTAATGATTGCAAGAAATTTAATTTGATCTCGATTCATGTTCTGCCCCTTACAATTTTTCACCGACTATTTCACTAAAAGGCTCTTTCCGGTCATCTCTGCCGGCTGTTTCATTCCCATTAATTCAATCAATGTCGGAGCAATATCTGCAAGGCATCCGCCTTCTCTTAATTTATATGCAGGATCTGCATTTACAAGAATAAATGGAACCGGATTTGTTGTATGAGCAGTGAATGGTTCGCCTGACTCATAGTCGATCAACTGTTCTGCATTTCCATGGTCTGCACAGATAAACATCTGTCCATCTACCTTCTTAATTGCTTCAACTGTTTTTCCTACACACTCATCAACCGCCTCAATAGCCTTGATTGCCGCTCCTTCTACGCCAGTATGTCCGACCATATCCGGGTTTGCAAAGTTGATGATAATCACATCATATTTATCAGATTCAATTGCTTCAACTAATTTGTCACATACTTCATAAGCACTCATTTCCGGTTTCAGATCATAAGTTGCCACCTTCGGAGATTTCACAAGGATTCTATCCTCGCCCTCATTCGGCTCCTCAACTCCACCGTTAAAGAAGAATGTCACATGTGCATATTTCTCTGTCTCGGCGATACGTGCCTGTTTAAGTCCATTCTTTGCAAGGAATTCACCAAATGTATTGGTAATCTTTTCTTTTCCAAATGCCACAAGTTTATTTTCAATTGTCACATCGTACTCTGTAAAGCATACGAATGTTGTCTTAATTCTAACGCCTCTGTCAAAGCTTTCAAATTTATCATCGCAAAATGTTCTTGTAATTTCTCTCGCACGGTCTGGACGGAAATTAAAGAAGATGATGGAATCATTTTCTTTGACTGTTGCAAGCGCAGCTCCATCTTTTTCAACAACTGTTGGCAGAACAAACTCATCTGTTGTATCTTTATCATAAGATGCCTGGATTCCGGCTGGTCCGCTTGTTGCCTTTTCGCCTTCTCCGTATGCAATTGCACGGTATGCCTTTTCTACACGATCCCAGCGATTATCACGATCCATCGCATAATACCGTCCCATAACAGACGCTACTTCACCAACACCTATTTCTTTCATCTTAGCTTCTAACTGCTCTACATACTCTTTTCCTGATGCCGGTGGTGTATCACGTCCATCCAGGAAGCAGTGTACATAAACTTTCTTAAGTCCCTGTCTTTTTGCCAACTCAAGAAGTCCGAAAATGTGCTCAATATGGCTGTGTACTCCTCCATCTGATACAAGTCCCATCAAATGAAGTGCAGAATCATTTTTCTTTACATTTTCACACGCAGCAAGCAGTGCTTTGTTCTCAAAGAAATCTCCATCCTGAATAGATTTTGTGATTTTTGTCAATTCCTGGTACACAATACGTCCGGCCCCCATATTCAGATGTCCAACTTCAGAGTTTCCCATCTGTCCATCCGGAAGTCCGACAGCTAGTCCGCTTGCATATCCTTTTACAAATGGATACTCTGCCATTAACTTATCCACAACCGGAGTCTTTGCTTCAGCTACAGCATTTCCTTTCTGATTATTATTTAAACCGTAACCATCTAAAATCATAAGAACTGTTGGTCTCTTGCTCATTATTCTTCTCCTTCTTTCTTCATAAGTCTGTCAAGCCATGTATCAACAAGCGAAATCCAGCTTGTACATTCCTCCTGTACACCCCTGCCATCCAGACATTCTACCAGTTCATTGGCAAGGCTGAGTCCATGAATCCCTTCCGGATACACATGCAGCTCCACCGGAATGCCTGCTTTCCATAATGCCATGGCAAGCAGCAGAGAATTCGGCAGCGGTACTGTCTGATCTGTTGCTGTATGCCAGATAAAACAAGGCGGCATGGAATCTGTAATCTGATGATCCAAAGATAAGTTCCAAGCCTCTTCCTCTACTGTATCTCCAAGAAGATTCTGGAAGCTTGGCGTATGCGCATATTTCGGATCCGATGTGATAACCGGATAACAGAGGATCAGGCCTCTTGGCTTTAACATCTCTCTTTGCATACCACTTTTCTCCACCAAAAACTCGCGTTTCCAAAATGCACAGTAATTAGCCGCCAGATGTCCTCCTGCTGAAGCTCCCGCCAGTACAATTTTCTTTGTGTCAATATACCATTCTTTTGCATGTTCATGAATCTGTCTGACACTCTCTGTCACTTCCAAAAGCTGTGTCGGATAAAATGCCTCCTGTGACACAGAATACTGTAACACACATGCATGATAGCCCAGACTCAAAAAATGCATGGCAAGAGGTTCTCCTTCCCGGTAACTGACCTTGTGGTATCCGCCACCCGGACAAATCAGAATGATCGGCCGTTTCTGGATCTTCATCTCGTCCGGAAGTGTATCCAGTATATAAAACTGTGCTCGACTCGTCTTATCAGAACCTTCCACTTGAATTGGTATTTCTTTATATATCATAATACTATCCTCTAGCGCTGTTTATTTTCGTAAACTGATCATACCTTAAGACTCTTTGACGAGTCAGGGTAAAAATCGCAGGAAGTGTCTGCCGCCCCCTGCGATTCAAAATCTTACTTGTAATTTACAATTTTCCCGAAATCTGCTTTCAGAGATGCTCCACCTACAAGTCCTCCATCGATATCAGCCTGTGCGAACAATTCTGCTGCATTTCCAGCATTTACAGATCCGCCATACTGAATACGGATAGCTTCTGCTGTTGCCTCATCATAGATTTCAGCGATACATGCACGAATACCTGCGCATACTTCTTCAGCCTGCTCGGTTGTTGCTGTCTTACCTGTTCCAATTGCCCAGATTGGCTCGTAAGCGATAACTGCTGTTTTTGCCTGATCTGCTGTCACATTCTGGAATCCGACTTTCACCTGCTGGCGGATGAAATCCATTGTCACACCCTGCTCTCTCTGCTCCAGTGTCTCACCACAGCACATAATTGGTGTAATACCATGCTCAAATGCTTTCAGGATTTTCTTATTGACATCAGCATTTGTTTCACCAAAATACTCTCTTCTCTCAGAATGTCCAAGAACAACATATTTGACACCTGCATCTACTAACATAGCTGGTGAAATCTCGCCTGTGTAAGCCCCGCTCTCTTCAAAATACATATTCTCAGCGCCAACCTGAATGTTGGTCCCTTTTACTGCCTCAGCAACTGGAATAATATCAATTGCCGGTACACAGAACACTACATCTACTTCGTCATTTGCAACTAAAGGTTTTAACTCATTTACAAGAGCAACTGCCTCGCTTGGAGTTTTATTCATCTTCCAGTTACCTGCAACAATTTTTCTTCTTGCCATGATTTTATCTCCTAATTTGAAATTTATTGTTCAGTATTTTTCTGAAATTAATCAAAGAAAAACATTGGATACGAGTGTATACTTGGTTTTCGTCACTTATTTATCGTTAGCAGCTGCAACACCCGGTAATTCTTTTCCTTCCAGGAATTCCAGAGAAGCTCCGCCACCTGTGGAAATGTGTGTCATCTTGTCGCCATATCCAAGCTGGTTCACTGCTGCTGCGGAATCTCCACCACCGATGATTGTAACTGCATCTGTATCAGCAAGTGCTTTTGCAACTGCCTCTGTTCCATGTGCGAAGTTCGGCATCTCGAAGCAGCCCATTGGTCCGTTCCATACAACTGTCTTAGCATCTTTTACTGCGTCACAGAAAATTTTCTCTGTCTCAGGTCCAATATCAAGTCCCTGCCATCCGTCCGGAATCTCACCGCTTTTTACAACTTTTTTATTTGCTCCATTGGAGAAATCATCTGCAATGACTGTATCTACAGGAAGAAGAAGTTTTACACCTTTCTCCTGTGCTTTCTTTAACATGTCAAGTGCATACTGGCAGTAGTCAGCCTCAAGAAGTGAATTTCCAACTGTACCGCCCTGAGCTTTACTGAATGTGTAAGACATACCACCACCAATGATCAGTGTGTCAACTTTATCGATCAAGTTCTCAATTACAGAAATCTTGCTGGATACCTTTGCTCCACCGAGAATTGCTACAAACGGTCTCTTTGGATTGTTTACTGCATTTCCGAGAAAATCAATCTCTTTCTGCATTAAATATCCTACAACTGCTGTGTCCACATATTTTGTAATACCTACGTTAGAGCAGTGCGCACGGTGTGCTGTGCCAAATGCATCATTTACAAATACTTCGCAAAGAGAAGCAAGGTCTTTGCTGAAAGCATCTTCATTCTTTGTCTCTTCTGCTCTGTAACGTGTATTCTCAAGTAAGATGACATCTCCGTCTTTCATATTGGCTACTGCTGCTTTTGCGTTAGCTCCTACAACCTCAGGATCTGCTGCAAATTTTACTTCCTGTCCAAGAAGCTCTGAGAGTCGTACTGCAACTGGTGCAAGAGATAACTCCGGTACTGGCTGTCCCTTAGGTTTTCCAAGGTGTGAGCAAAGGATGATCTTTCCTCCGTCAGCAATCAGCTTTTTAATTGTAGGAAGTGCTGCAACAAGACGGTTCTCGTCTGTGATTTTTCCATCAATAAGTGGTACGTTAAAATCGCATCTTACAAGAACCTTTTTCCCTTTTACATTGATATCATCTACTGATTTTTTATTTAACATAACATTCTCTCCATTCTCAAAATGAATATACTCTGGCTTGTTCTGCCAAATGCTTTTTAAGCAATAAAATTATATTTCTATTACTTAAAAAGGATCCGGTCCATATTAGACCGGACCCTTTGTGAGTCTTTATGAAATACTCGAAATCTTATGCAAGCTCTGAGAAGTATTTGATTGTTCTTACCATCTGGCTTGTGTAAGAATTCTCGTTGTCATACCAGGAAACAACCTGAACCTGTGTTGTTCCGTTGTCAAGCGGCATAACCATTGTCTGTGTTGCATCGAACAGTGAACCATATCTCATTCCAACGATATCACTGGATACGATCTCATCTGTGTTGTATCCGAATGACTCATTAGAAGCTGCTTTCATAGCCTCATTGATCTGCTCTACTGTTACGTTACCCTCTACAACTGCTGTCAGGATTGTTGTTGATCCTGTAGGTGTTGGTACACGCTGTGCAGAACCGATGAGTTTTCCATTCAGCTCTGGAATAACAAGACCGATTGCTTTTGCAGCACCTGTGCTGTTTGGTACGATATTAACTGCTGCTGCACGAGATCTTCTTAAATCACCTTTTCTCTGTGGTCCATCAAGAGTCATCTGATCTCCTGTGTAAGCATGGATTGTGCTCATGATACCAGATTTGATCGGTGCAAGATCATTCAGTGCCTTAGCCATAGGTGCAAGACAGTTTGTTGTACAAGAAGCTGCAGAAATAACTGTATCCTCTGGTTTTAACTCATTGTGGTTTACATTATATACGATTGTTGGCAGGTCTTTTCCAGCTGGTGCGGAAATAACAACTTTTCTAGCTCCTGCTTTGATATGTGCCATGGATTTTTCTTTAGATGTATAGAATCCTGTACACTCCAGAACAACGTCTACACCGATTTCTCCCCATGGAAGTTCCTCAGCATTAGCTTTTGCGTAGATTTTGATCTCTTTTCCGTCAACAATGATAGAATCCTCTGTAGCCTCTACCTTATCAGCTAAAGCATATCTTCCCTGAGAAGAATCATACTTTAACAGGTGTGCAAGCATCTTAGGAGATGTCAGGTCGTTGATTGCAACTACCTCATATCCCTCTGCTCCAAACATCTGTCTGAAAGCTAAACGTCCAATACGTCCAAAACCATTAATCGCTACTTTTACTGCCATGATTAATTCCTCCTAAAGTTTTAAATTTAGTTCTTTGCATTTTATGCTGATCTCTTCAACAAAAGTTTGTTAAAGATTCATCAACCTCTTTCATTGTACTAAATAAAGTACAAAAATTCAAGTCTCTTTTCGAATTCTATCGAAGTGTCAAAAAAATCGGCTTTCTTTCCTTAAATTCTGTATAATATTTAAAATTACACCCTTTTAAAATATCACACGCCTTGTCAAATTCCCATGCAATATGCTCTGGCCGATGCCCATCTGCACCAACTGTAACAATTTCGCCTCCAAGCTCTCTGTAACGCTTCAGAATATCCGGATGCGGATGTGCGAAGGGCAGTCCATATTTGAGTCCTGCCATATTAAGCTCAAGTCCTTTGCCATGTTCGATCAGTTCTCTTAAAAGAGCGTCTATCTCATCTGCAAACATCTTATACGAATATTCTTTTTCTTTGTTCTTACCATATCTTACCACATAATCCAGATGTCCCATAACATCAAAATCATGAAAATGTCTGATATCCTCCAGACTCTCCTCAAAGGTCATCCTGTATACTTGCGCATCAGTCTTTCCTTCAAACAGCTTTTCGGACGCCGGGTCTACGCCTTGAACCGAGTGGACCGATCCAATCACCATATCAAATGGATACTTTGGAACGAACCTGCTGTAATATTCTGCAAGATGCGGTCCGAGACCAAGTTCAACCCCTATCCGGACCTCTATCTGATCCCGATATTGTTCCCTTAGCCTTGTCATAGTTGTAAAATATTCATCTACATCAAAAATCTGCTCTCCCTCGCCCCACTGATCGTCATCTTTGTCATAATGATCTGTAAAGCAGATGGCTTTTAAACCCTTCTGGATGGAAGCTTCTATCATTTTCTTTGGACAGACCTCTGCATCATAAGAAAAGCTGCTGTGCATATGTGCATCTGTTTTCATAGAATCGTTCCTCCTCCAAGAACATATTCTCCATCATAAAGCACCAGTGCCTGTCCCGGTGTGATTGCACGTACCGGTTCATCGAATGTACATAAAATTTCGTCTTCTCCTGTACGTTCGACTGTACACCATGCACCTTTATGATTATAGCGGATCTTTCCCCACGCACGCTTCTTCCCATCAATGTCAGCAACCGACATGAAATTCATATGATTAGCACGTACATATCTGGACATGGATTCTTCATTGGTTCCCACAACTACTTCATTTGTCTCTGGACGGATCTCCAGTACAAATGCCGGATGTCCCAGAGATAATCCAAGGCCCTTTCTCTGCCCCACTGTATAATGTATGATTCCTTTATGCTGTCCTACAATCGTTCCATCGGAAGTCACGAAGTTCCCCGGTCGGATTGAACCTGCCGCAGTGTTTTCTTCTATATATGTGGCATAGTCTCCATCCGGAACAAAACATATATCCTGACTGTCTGGTTTATGAGCAACCAGAAGTCCGATATTCTCAGCCATCTTACGTACTTCGTCTTTGCTGTACTTTCCGACTGGCATCAGTGTTTTACTAAGCTGATCCTGTGTCAGATTATATAGCGCATAAGTCTGATCCTTCATGCTCGTCACGGAAGTCTTAATAGAATACCTTCCACTAGGAAGCCGTTCTACCTGTGCATAATGACCGGTCGCAATATAGTCTGCGCCAATCTCCATCGCTCTTGTAAGCAGAGACTCCCATTTTACATAACGGTTACAGGCAATACATGGATTCGGTGTCCTTCCATGCAAATAGTCATCGATAAAATAATCGATGACATATTTTTTAAATTCATTTTTAAAATTCATAACATAATAAGGAATGCCCAGACGGGCAGCTACCCGTCTTGCATCTTCCACAGCAGAAAGTCCACAGCATCCGCCTTCTTCCTGCTGCTTGAGTTCATCTTCATCCTGCCAGATCTGCATGGTCACACCGATCACATCATATCCCTGCTCCTTTAAAAGCCAGGCAGCCACCGATGAATCCACACCACCGGACATTCCTACTACTACTTTTTTCTTCTCCATCACATCTACCTTTGCGATTTAATACTCTTCTGCCTCATCCTCTTCACCTTCGTGAATATCTGATTTCGGTTTCTGGAGTCCTTCAATTGTAATACCGTTCTTCTGTGCATAGTCCCACAGTGCTGCATGGATTGCTTCCTCTGCAAGAAGGGAACAGTGTACCTTTACCGGCGGAAGTCCGTCAAGTGCTTCCATAACCGCTTTATTCGTAACCTCCATCGCTTCCTGAACCGTCTTTCCTTTTACCATCTCAGTTGCCATACTGCTTGTTGCAACTGCAGCTCCGCATCCAAATGTCTTGAATTTTACATCTTTAATGATCTGGTTCTCGTCGATGTCCAGATAAATTCTCATAATATCTCCACATTTTGCATTTCCAACAGTTCCTACTCCGCTGGCATCCTCAATCTCTCCTACATTTCTTGGATGTTCAAAGTGATCCATTACTTTTGCTGAATACATTTATATTTCCTCCTGACGTTTGTGATTTATTATCTATTTTTGTTTTTTTAAGAAGTCCTCATAAAGCGGTGACATCTGACGGATATAAGCCACGATTTCTTTCAGACTGTCTACAACGTAGTCGATATCTTCTTTTGTGATTTCCTCATTCAAAGTCAGTCTGAGTGATCCGTGTGCGATCTCGTGAGGCAGTCCGATTGCCAGAAGTACATGGGACGGATCTAAAGATCCTGATGTACATGCAGATCCGCTGGAACCACAAATTCCTTTCATATCCAATCTGATCAGAAGTGACTCTCCTTCGATGAACTGGAAGCTGAAGTTTGCGTTGTTCGGAAGTCTCTTTGTCGGATGTCCGTTCAGTCTTGTATACGGTATCTCATCCAAAACACGTTTAATCAGATAATCACGTACTTCTGTTTCTTTCCTTGTACGTTCTTGCATCGTGCGGATCGCACGCTCAGTTGCTGTTCCGATTCCCACGATTCCCGGTACATTTTCTGTTCCGGCACGACGTTTTCTCTCCTGAGCTCCGCCATGAACGAATGAGCGGAGCTTAACCCCTTTACGGATGTAAAGAAATCCAATTCCCTTAGGTCCGTTTAATTTGTGACCACTGGCACTCAACATATCAATATGACATTCGTCAACATTGATTGGAACCTGTCCAAATGCCTGTACTGCATCTGTGTGGAATAGTATACCATGCTCATGAGCAATCTCACCAATCTCTTTGATTGGCTGGATCGTACCAATCTCGTTATTTGCAAACATCACAGAAATCAGGATTGTGTCCGGACGTATTGCTGCTTTCAGGTCATCTAATTTCACTACACCATATTCATCTACATCCAGATAAGTTACTTCGTATCCTCTCTTTTCAAGATACTCGGCACTATGAAGAATTGCATGGTGTTCAATCTTTGTTGTGATGATGTGTTTTCCTTTATTTCCATAAGCCTCTGCAGTTGCTTTCAATGCCCAGTTATCAGACTCTGAGCCACCTGCTGTAAAGTAAATTTCTTCTGTTTTGGCACCGAGCGCATTTGCAATGATTTCTCTCTGCTGTGTGATTACTTCTTTATTCTGTGCTGCAAAGCTATATACGCTGGAAGGATTTCCATAGTATTCTGTAAAATAAGGAAGCATAGCCTCTACAACCTCTGGAGCTGTCTTTGTTGTTGCCGCATTATCAAGATAAATTAATTTAGACATCTTACATTACCCTTCTTTCTCTATTGTTGACTGCATTCTCCGTGGATAACACCCTCCGGATTCAGTTCTTTGCTTTCTTTTACAAGCTCATCCAGCTTGATTTCATTTACGGTTTTATTAATACTGTCGTTGATTTTCTGCCATACATACTTTGTGACGCATTCATCTGAAGCCATACACCCTTCTTCTGAATAAAATGCTGCGCATCTTACTGGTTCCAGATTGCCTTCCAGGGCACGCAGTACATCACCTACCGATATTTCTGACGCATCACGGGCAAGCACATATCCTCCGGACGCTCCCCGGATACTTTTTACAAGCCCTGCTTTTTTCAGTAATGCAAAAAGCTGTTCCAGATATCGCTCAGACAATTTTTGTCTCGTGGCTATGCAGCCGATGGATACCGGTTCTTTCTCGCTAAATCTCGCCAAATCGATAATGGCTCGCAGACCATACTTTCCTTTTGTCGACAGTTTCAATATTTTCACCTTCTTTTCCAATCCCTAGCAAAATACTGGGGATTTACTTTAAGTAGAATATCACTCATTTTCCGTTCTGTCAAGCTTTTCCTACGTATATAATAAAGAAATAAAGGCATCTTTGGAGGTACTTTCATGGAGTTACACAATCCACTTATCAAAGGGACATTTATTTTAACCGTTACAGGGCTGCTCACCAGATTTATGGGGTTTTTTTATCGCATTTTCTTAAGCCATACATTTGGAGCGGTTCAGGTCGGACTTTACCAGCTTATTTTCCCCATTTATGCTCTTGGCTATTCCGCAACTTGTGCCGGAATCCAGACGATTCTCTCCCGCAGTGTTGCCAGCCGTCTTGTTCAGGGCAGAAAAAAAGAAGCCCGCCAGCTTCTCTATACCGGACTTCTCATCACGTTGTCCGTCTCCTGCTGTTTTACAATTTTTCTGCAAAAATTCGCGCCATTTTTAGCTGGCTCTGTACTTGGTGACCGAAGATGTGAACATCTTCTGATTCTGCTTTCTTACGTTTTTCCTTTCAGTGCTATACATAGCTGTATTACCGGATACTGCCTCGGCCTAAAAGACACCAAAATTCCTTCATCCTCTCAATTATTAGAACAAACTGTACGTATTTTCAGTGTTCTCGTTATTTGTCAGTTTTTAAACCACACAGAAGGATTTTCCGGCATCTGGATTGCTGTTCTGGGGTTGATATTCGGTGAAATAGCTTCTGCCCTTTATAGTTTAAAATGCGTTCGTAATAAACCTGGGCTTTATTTTCTTATTCCGTCTTCCCTTTCCTTACAGCAAATATTTTCCGATGCAAAAGAGCTTATAAAACTTTCTCTTCCACTTACCGGTAATCGTATACTTTTAAATATACTGCAAAGTATCGAAGCAGTCTCTATCCCTGCTTCTTTACTAATTTATGGGCTTTCCACCTCAGATGCCCTGAGTACTTATGGTGTCCTGACAGGCATGGCTCTTCCTTGTATCCTGTTTCCATCCGCTCTTACTAATTCTGCTTCCACAATGCTCTTACCTGCTATCACAGAAGCCCAGACTCAAAAAAACGTACAACGTATAAAGAAAATGATCCGAAGTTCCCTCTGTGGTTGCATTTTTCTTGGAACTGGATGCCTGGCCGGATTCTTTCTACTTGGTCCCGCATTAGGAAGACTGCTCTTCCATAGCTCTCTTGCCGGAGAGTTCATACGTACCCTTTCCTGGATGTGTCCATTTTTATACGCCAACAGTGCACTCATCAGCATTATCCATGGTCTCGGAAAAACCGGCATTTCTTTCTTGCTAAATACGCTAAGTCTTTTCATTCGGATCATTGGTGTCTTATATTTTACAGCATATTGGGGAATCCCGGGATACCTGCATTGCCTTCTGGCAAGCCAGATATTCCTTTTCGTAACCGGGATTTTGTATATAAGCTATCATTTACGCCAGATGCTTTTGAGTTCTCATTACAACACATAAAAGAATGCTAGTTTTTATAATGTTCTCAAAAACATTTTCAACAATACCGGATTGACCAGACACTCTAATGCAATTCCCATAGTAAGAAATAATACAAAACTTAACGTCTTCGTAGAATTCCATTCGCTCACCGGATATCGGAATAAATATAGTAAAAGCATTGCATAAGCCGGTATATAGCACAAAAAATGCGGAAGCATACTTATAACGCATAATATCAATCCTTTGACTCCCAGCATAAGAAGTGCCGATGTCAGAATCATGCCACTTGCCAGTCCAGCCCATAAAAGGAACAGATAAGCTGCTATTTTCCGGAACTTTGTCCCACCAAGTATTGCAAGTCCGCCTGCCGGAAGCAGGCGTATCTGCGCTACATACCACATATAATCAAAAGATTTCAAATCATAGCCAAGATACTGGCTTCTGAACCACTCGCTCCAGATTCCCACATCTACAACATACCTGGTCGAAGCAACATTCAAATATATGATTCCAAGAAAAAAGCCCAGCATATAAATCAGAATAGGATACCTTTGCCTTCTTTGTATCTTCACACACGTAACCTCCTGTTCAGATACTTTTGCATGTAGTCTCCCTCTATTTATATGCCTGGACTTTCTAGATATTCTTATTTACTTGTTGTGATTCTTCTTTGTTCAAAAATCTGCTTTCCCATCTCATGTAAACACTGATGTCTGCAGATTGCTATTTTCCATATTTGTCCGCATATGCGAGAAGTGCTGCCACCGTCTTGGAATCTTCAATCTCACCGGAATAAATCTTTTTTCTCAATTCAGCAATGGTGTAAGCTCCCACATTGATAAATTCATCCTCGTCCAGATGCTGGTGTGACGGAATCAGATTTTTCGCAACGTAAATATCAATCTTCTCATCGCAAAATGCCACTGTTGTCCGAAGTGTGATCAACCATTCAAGATCCTCTGAACGATATCCCGTCTCCTCCTCCAGTTCTCTGGAAGCGCATTCAATTCCAGGCTCTCCCGGCGCATCCAGTTTCCCTGCCGGGATTTCAAGCGTATCTCGCTCCAACGCATTACGATACTGGGTAACCATGAGAATTTTTCCATCATCCATGACCGGAACAACTGCGGCTGCCCCGTCATGATGGATAAAATCCCATTCTGCCGTGTTACCATTTGCAAATTTCATATGGTCTTTATAAACTTTTATGACTGTTCCCTCATATGCCAAATCTCTGCCGATACGTTTCACTTCTTCGCTCATAATTCAGCCACCTTTCTTATATAGATGATACAAATGCTTCCATCATATTCATTTTCTTCTTGAGATTTTTTTCTGTCATACCTTCATAAGTGAACCACAGCAGCTGATCTTTTTCTGCGTCCGGTGTCACAGCCGTCATATATTCCTCTGTCAGAATCTTCGCAGCATTTGCCGTATTTCCAATCAGAACTCCATTGTACATCTTCTCATCCACTTTTGTAAAATCGATGCAGACTGCCCCATCTTTTTCCTCCGTTGCCAGCGTCACAAGCGGCATCTCTTCGATTCTCTGTACGATATATTCTTTGAAATCCATCACATACATCTCCTTTTATTTACTATCAACCATAATTGTAGCATTTTAGGACTATTATAGCAATTTCTTATTATACAAAAAAGGAACCATCACCATAAGCTTTTATGCTTTATATGTGATGATTCCTTATCATTTATCTTCTACTTGGCATAATCTGTAACTCTTGATTCACGAATTACATTTACCTTAATCTGACCTGGATATTCAAGTTCAAATTCAACCTGTTTCGCAATATCTCTGGCCAGCAATACCATGTCTGCATCAGATACTTGTTCTGGAACTACCATGATACGAATCTCTCTACCTGCTTGAATTGCAAAAGATTTCTCAACGCCTTTAAACTGATTGGCGATATCTTCTAATTGTTTTAACCTGTTTGTGTATGTTTCTAATGTTTCTCTTCTTGCACCCGGTCTTGCTGCAGAAATCGTATCAGCAGCCTGTACAACACATGCAATCAGGGATTCCGGCTCTACATCGCCGTGATGGGCTTCAACCGCATTGATAACGGTTGCGGACTCTTTGTATTTTCTGCAAAGGTCAACACCGATTTGGATATGTGATCCTTCCACATCATGATCGATTGATTTACCGATATCATGTAAAAGTCCGGCTCTCTTAGCCACTCTGACATCGAGACCGATTTCTCCAGCAAGAAGTCCGGATAACTGTGCCACTTCAATAGAATGCTTCAACGCATTCTGTCCATAGCTTGTTCTGAACTTCATTCTACCAAGAAGCTTGATAAGCTCTGGATGAATTCCATGAACACCAACTTCAAGTGCAGCTGACTCTCCTTCCTCGCGAATCATAGAATCGACTTCTTTCTGCGCTTTTTCTACCATCTCTTCGATTCTTGCCGGATGTATACGTCCGTCAACGATCAGCTTCTCAAGCGCAATTCTCGCAACTTCACGTCTGATTGGATCAAAGCCTGATAATACAACAGCTTCCGGGGTATCATCGATAATCAGTTCCACACCTGTCAGTGTCTCCAAAGTACGGATATTACGTCCTTCTCTACCAATAATTCTTCCCTTCATCTCATCATTCGGAAGCTGAACTACAGAAATCGTAGTCTCAGCTACATGATCTGCTGCACATCTCTGGATAGCAGTGACAACACATTCCTTTGCCTTCTTATCTGCTTCTTCCTTTGCCTGCGCTTCCATCTCTTTGATCATCTTCGCAGTATCATGTTTCACATCTTCTTCAACAGTTTTTAACAAATATTCTTTTGCCTGTTCGGAGGTAAGTCCTGAGATTCTTTCTAGTTCCTGTACACGTTGTTGACTCAGCTCGTCAACTTTCTTCTCACGCTGCTTCAACTGTTCTTCTTTTGCTGTAAAGCTTGCTTCGCGCTTCTCAATTGCCTCAGACCGTTTATCCAAAGCTTCTTCCTTGGAAAGTACACGCTTCTCATATCTCTGTAATTCAGATCTGCGTTCCTTTGACTCTCTCTCAAGTTCATTCTTATTCTTGATTGATTCCTCTTTAATTTCCAAGAGAGACTCCTTCTTCTTAGCCTCGGCTGTCTTCACTGCATCATCGATAATCTCACGCGCTTTGTTCTCCGCATTACCAATCTTAGATTCCGCATTCTTCTTCAGATTAGAAACGGTTACAAAGTGACTGATGACTGCTGACACAATGACAAGCACTACTGCAACAGCAATTACTATTCCTATCGGCACAGGAGCACCTCCTTATTTAGTTTTCATTGTACAAATACAACAGTTAAATTCTATACTGTTTTGTGAAAGATGTCAAGCTTAACCATTGAAAACTTCTATAATTTAAATATGTTTTCTTTATATCAACTGTACATCTCACACTCATATATCTGCATGGTTCTTCTGATATCATCATAGCCAAAACCTTTTCTGACAAGGTAAGCCATTATTTTTTTCTTTTCCTCCGGCGTCGTATTCTCCCGATCATAATGCTTTTTCTCTAGCAGTCTGCGAATTGCCTCCGTAGAATCTTCACGCTCATAGCTCTCTTCAAATGCTTCATCAATTAGTTCTCTGGACACTCCTTTTCCCACAAGCTGCATATAAATCTCCCGCCTGCTTTTTCGTTCTTTCCTTGATTCAATAAAACTTCTTGCATATTCATAATCATTGATATAACCAAAAGATTTTACATAACTGATTGCAGCCTCCACGATATCTGCCGGATATTCATTACGCGTAAGTTTCTCCCTAAGCTGCGCCTCTGTACGCCACATATCATTCAAAAGATGCATTGCCCGAAGCTTTGCTCTTTTTAATATAACCTCTGTTCGAATCTTCTCATAGCTTTCCTGCGACAATTCCTGATCTTCGGCTATATGAAAACGGGACAGTTCACCCTTATACAATATAAAAGCAAACTGTCCATCTACATATACCTTATACTTTGTCTTTGTCACAGCTTCAACTCTTGTGACAACCATCTGTTAGTCCTCTTTTTCTGCCTCTGCTGCTACTTTGACCGCACTGTCAGCTTTACTGCTTTTTCCTTCCTTTGTATCCGCTTCCTCTGATGCTGATCCGTCAAAATTATAGTGTGCACGAATCTGCTTATCCAAAGACTCCATAAGTTCCGGATGCTCTGTGAGATAAATCTTAGCATTCTCACGTCCCTGGCCGATCTTATCTCCATTACAGGAGAACCATGCACCACTCTTGTTGACAAGTCCAAGATTTACTGCAAGGTCCAGAATATCTCCTTCTTTTGAAATACCTTTTCCGAACATAATATCAAATTCTGCCTCTTTGAACGGAGGTGCGATCTTATTCTTCACAATCTTCACACGGGTTCTGTTACCAATCATCTCTCCGCCCTGCTTGAGCGTCTCGATTCTTCTGACGTCCATGCGGACAGATGCATAGAACTTCAATGCACGTCCACCGGTCGTAGTCTCCGGATTACCGAACATAATACCAACCTTCTCACGAAGCTGGTTGATAAAGATTACCACACAGTTAGACTTGCTGATAACAGGGGTCAGCTTACGTAGTGCCTGGGACATCAGTCTTGCCTGAAGTCCTACATGGGAATCTCCCATATCTCCTTCAATCTCCTGCTTCGGTACAAGTGCTGCAACAGAGTCAATGACAATAATATCCATCGCGCCGGAACGCGCCATTGTCTCAGCAATCTCAAGCGCCTGATCTCCACTGTCAGGCTGTGAAATGTAAAGTTCATCAATATCTACTCCAATGTTACGCGCATAAACCGGATCAAGGGCATGTTCAGCATCAATAAACCCTGCAATCCCGCCTCTTTTCTGAACTTCCGAAATCATATGCAGTGCAACTGTTGTCTTACCACTGGACTCTGGTCCGTAAATCTCAACCACACGTCCTCTTGGAACACCTCCGAGTCCCAGTGCAATATCCAGACTTAAAGATCCTGTCGGAATTGTCTCCACTGATACCTGGGCTGCCGGGTCTCCAAGCTTCATGACCGTACCTTTACCAAAATCCTTCTCCAACTTTGCAATAGCCGCATCTAAGGCTTTCTTCTTATCTTCATTATTCGCCATAATTAAATCTCCTTGATGTTCTCCGAACGAATGTTCGGTATCTGATTAATATAGTATTATAACCGCCGCAAATTGTCAATAGAAAAAACAAGAAAAAGTGTGTAAGAATTGTTTCCCCTGACAATGTTAACTGTATCATGGTTTTCGATCTCCGTCAACGCAAATCCACGAAGAATGTATTCCATCTTGTATAGCCAAAAAAGCGCTCCATACATCTTTTCAGGCACCAGGAAAATGTCCGTTTTTTAAGCCCGCTTCTTGTCAAAACATCGTATTTTCCAATAATATTTTTATCTAATATGTACCGCACTTCTCCCACTTTCTGCCCTTTTTCTACCGGTGCAGACAAAGCTTTTTCCATCTGCACGGAAATCTCTACATTTTCATCAGTTCTTAATAATACTTTTAATACTTCCGGCTTCTGTTGAATTTCAACCTCAGCCACGCTGTTTTTCTGATAAATGTTCTGGTCGTTACCACTATCTTTTACAACAATCTCCTGCTTTGGAAGCTCCTGCCATACGTTCCGGTACTCATAATTCGAAAGTCCATATTCCATAAGTTTCTTCGTGTCACTCCATTTATATCCTTTATGATTCGGCCAGCCACAGGCAAGTAATGCCACGATAAATGTCCGTTCATCACGTCTGAGTGCACCGACATAGCAATATCCTGCATCTGCCGTAAAACCGGTCTTGCCAGAAATCGCCCCGTCCATCATAGTCAGAAAAGCATTGTGATTCGCGCATGTATAAGAAGAAGTTCCTTTAAGATCCCGGAAATGGTATTCTTTCGTTCCGGTAATATCCAGAAACATTTCCTTTTCCGGAGAATCCATAATACAATATTTCATAATTTCCGCCAGTTCTATGGCTGTTGTGGCGTGCACGCCACCTTCATCCTCTCCGTCCAGTCCGTTTGGCGTTACAAAATGTGTCTTAGTAAGCCCCAGTTCTTCTGCTTTTTCATTCATCATTTTTACAAATGCTTCCACGCTTCCGGCGATCTCTTCTGCAACCATAACTGCGCTGTCATTATGCGATTCCAGCATAAGCGAGAATAAAATATCTCTCAAATAGAACTGCTGCCCTTCCCGGACACCCAGATGAACTTTCGGCTGACTGGCAGCATATGCAGACGCTGTGACTATCTCATTATCTGTCATATGCTCCAGTGCTATGATGCAGGTCATAATCTTTGTGGTGCTTGCCATAGGCCTTATGGCTTCCTCTTCTTTTCCAAATAAAACACGCCCACTGTCAGCATCCATAAGGACTGCCGATTGGGCGTATAGATTTTGTGGCTCGTCTGTATTTTGTTTCATTTTGTCAGCCATCTGACCCGATAGATTCTGACCCGATTCCTGAATTTCATATCTTGCCAGCCAGGCGGCAGATATACATAGCAAAAGTAAGACTGCGATAATTTTTATTTTGATCTGATTCATATCCAGTACCCTGAAGCACCGTTATCTTTACAGATTATGATACTCTGCACACAAATATGTATCTCTTCTTTACTTTATCTGTTTCATTTACTATATCTGTTTATACATTTAATTTAAGCTGTACTTCTTCCTCTGCCTCTTCTTTAAATGTTTCTACCTGTTCCGGCTGCATGCTCGGAAGATCTTCGATAGACTGAATACTGAATCTTCGCAAGAATTCTTCTGTTGTACCAAATAAAATCGGCCGTCCCGGTGCATCCAGTCTTCCCACTTCACAGGCAAGATTATATTCTACCAGTTTATTTACCGCGTGATCTGATTTGACTCCACGAATCTTTTCGATTTCAAGCTTTGTCACCGGCTGACGATATGCAATGATTGATAATGTCTCCAGCAGAACATCTGTCAGAACACATTTCTTCGGCTGTTTTGCAATACGAATGAGATAGTCATACATCTCCCGCTTCGTGCACAACTGAAAGGAGTCTTCCAGCTCAATAATACGAAGACCTCTGTCCTCTGCTTCATATTTGTCCTGCAACCGATGAATGATCTTTCTTGTAGTCGCTTCATCGTGCTCAATCGCCGCCGCAATCTTCTTAAGTTCCACTGATTCGCCCATTGTAAATAAAATGGCCTCTATCACAGCCTCCATCTTACCTATCTCCGTTTTTTTACCCATATAATTTCTTAGTCACTCCATCTTTCAAGAATGCCTCGGCATTCTTGCTGCGAGGTGCGCGTCATGCAATTGCATG
>ENA-OPWX01000154-OPWX01000154.1-human-gut-metagenome-genome-assembly--contig:-NODE-154-length-64931-cov-4.994759_pt1 | contig 64931 bp, 60 predicted proteins | sample MGYA00241514_ERZ502020 | MGnify/ENA primary metagenome ERZ502020 (study PRJEB25962, sample SAMEA2042105) | human gut metagenome | biome: human gut; feature: human-associated habitat; material: faeces... | reverse complement strand
GGTAACTTAATTATATAGGAAAAGAATCTCTATGCCTATTTCTTTTTTACTTTACCCCCAAGTAAAGTGTACAACCAGAAAATCAAAATATCCAAATCCATGAAGATATCTTCCAAAATATCGTAGGATATAACGGAAGCCTAAAACGTCCGATTGAACAGATGTCCAGCTCTATTCTGTATCCTGACAACAGCCTTCCCATTCTGCTCCACGGACCTTCAGGTTCTGGAAAAAGCTATCTGGCTGGGCTTATGCATCAATTTGCCATTCACAATCATATACTTGCCCCAGATGCGCCTTTTCATATCTTTAACTGTGCTCAATATGCCAATAACCCTGAACTTCTTTCAAGCAATCTTTTCGGGCACAGTAAGGGTGCTTTTACCGGAGCTGTCTGCGATACAAAAGGCATTCTGGCCGCGTCCGATGGAGGTATCCTGTTTTTAGATGAGGTCCACAGATTAAATTTTGAAAATCAAGAAAAATTATTTATTTTCCTTGATAAAGGAATATTTCGAAAAGTTGGTGAAAATGCAGTCTGGCAAAAAGCCAATGTCAGAATTATTATGGCGACTACTGAGGACATACACTCTTCCTTTTTAGACACTTTTATTAGAAGAATTCCTGTGATTGTGACGCTTCCCTCTCTGGAAGACCGCGGAAAAGAAGAAAAGCTCCAGCTGCTTTCCCTCTTTTTTTATCGTGAAAGCAAGGTATTAAAAAAGCGCGTCCTTATCTCCCGGCAGGTTATCAGCCTGCTTTTAAGCTCTGCCTTTAAAGGAAATGCGGGAGGGCTTCTCAGTGTTGTTAAATATACCTGCGCTAAAGCTTATTCCCACAGCCGAAGCAATGAGTGCATCTGTGTTAAAATCAGCGACCTTCCAGAGCCTGTGATCGCTTCTGCTTCCTTTGAACATGGCAGCGAAACTGATTTTCAAGAAAATCGAATTATTCACAGGAATTGATGTTTCTTTGACTGAAACTACCGAACAGCATGCCGCCAGACTGGGAGCTTACATAGATTATTTTCAAATTCAAAGTGGGATCATAATCTTTTCCGACTTGATATCTCTGGAAGAACTACGGCTTTCTTTGATCCAGCAGCTGCAAATTCCTTTTATACTTGTAGGCTGTACATCTGTAAACACAGTCTCATCCTTTGGAAAAGCTCTCCTTTGCCATAACAGCCATTTTTTTGAAACCCTTACTCCACAATACAGCTTTCCCTGCTATATTCATCAGCCGAAACAACGGGAGAAAATTCTTTTAGCAGTCTGTCCTACCGGCGGAGTTTCAAAAAAGCTTAAAAATATTTTAAACCAAAGCATCCCTCAGACAGTGCCTCTAAGAGTTATCGATATGCCTTATGATCAAATCAAGCTGGAGGAGGAAAAGCTCCTTCTTTTAAAGCAGTATGAGCCTATCGGAGTTATTGGAGTCATGAATCCCTGTATATCCGGTGTTCCTTTTATCTATCTGCACGAATTAACAGCAGAATATGCCGAACCTAAGATCTACTCGATCTTTTCCTCTGTGGCAGAACCAGAGCAAATTGCTGATATTGTAAAAAATCTCGTCAGAAATTTGTCTCTAGATCGCTTGATAGGCAATATCACTATTCTGGACGGCAGTCGGCTTTTAATTAATATCTCAAATTGTCTTGATTACTATGAACAGATAACAGAGCACTCTCTTTCAAACCGCATACGCTATTGTCTATATTTTCATATTAGCTGTCTGGTAGAACGTCTAATCCGAAAAGAACCGATTACTACCTGCGGCAATTTAGAATATTTTATTCAAACTGAACAGACGGCTATACAAAATATTAAATCATCGTTCAGCGAACTGGAAATTGCCTATGGCATTGATATTCCCGATGCTGAAATTAAATATCTATCCGATATTCTGCTGGAAAGCCATTAGGTCTCTATGCACTTTTCAGCGGCTTCCATCCAAACGCAAAGAGAGAAGAAGAAATTTTCCAGCAGCCTTCCCATACATAAAGGAAGAGGGAATGTTTTCAGCGACTTCCAGTGGAGCGTAAAAACATTCCCTCTTCCTATTATCTCCTCTTTATTTCTTCAAAAATCCCGAAATCCTCTTATACAGAAGAAAGGTCACGGCTCCGTTGATTCCGGCCTTTATCAGGTTAAAGCCCACGATAAAGGGCATCAGATCCCAGACCATCTCTCTGGACACGCCCATAAACAGCGGCGTGATAATCAGGTTGGCTCCAAGCATCACGGCCGCCATGCCCATCATTCCGAGAACGAGACCTATTACCGCCGAAGTCCTGGTCTTTCTGATGTGGTACACGCTTCCTGAAATCACCACCAGTGTTCCGGTTGCCAGAAGGTGCATAATAATTCCGTACAGTCCGCTGCCTGCGCTGACGGTCACTCCCTGAATCACCGACGTGACCAGAGTCAGCAGAACGCCTGCCGCCGGTCCGAAGGCAAAGGTTCCGATCAAAATCGAAATATCCGCCGGATCGTACTCCAGAAACGCCACTGCCGGAAAAATCGGGAAGTGGATCAGGTACACCAGTACAATCGAAATGGCTACCATGGAACTCATCTTCACCAGACGCAGAGTCTGTGCTCTTCCTGTCTGCGGGTAACTAGCTGCTGTCTTGCTCATCTTCACATTCCTCCTACTGAACGTAATTGTGTATTAAACATGAAGAATCTGATTCTGCGGAGCATTTTACCTTATGAAGCTGTGTTTTCTGTTCTGCTCTCAGCTCATAAAAGTAAAAAAAGCCTTGAAAATAAATTTCAAGACTAAAAAAATACAGATCTGTATTTTTGTTTCTTTCATCCGGACTATACCGTTGGTATGGGGTTCCCACCCATTCTGCCCTGACGCGCAGAGCTCGCGGACTCGCAGCATACGCTTATCACCGCCAGTGAGGAATTTCGCCTCGCCCTGAAACAGATTTTTCTACTACATCATACCATGTTCCGGGAGGTCTGTCAAATCTGTCCTCTTTCCTGGATCTGGCCAAAACGTTTTCTCGCGTCGCGGTAGGCTACCAGCAGGGCCTTCACTGAGGATCCGAAGTATCTTCTCCTGATTTCCTCCTCGATTTTCTGATCGTCCTCCAATATTCTCTTCCCCACAAACATGCGCCTTACGAAGCTTCTGGTCAGCTCCAGGGTTCCGGAACAGTCCGCCTCCACAATCTCCCCGGTCCGTCCGTTGATTTCAAAGGCCACATAAAAAGCTCCGTACGTCTTTGTGATGGCGTTTTCCACGCTGGTTCTCGACTCCCCTGTCACATACACTGTCTCGTCCTTCATTTCCCTCACCTTATAGTTCCCTTCTCCAGCTCTTTCCAAAAAGACGCCCTGAGATATACTTCCCTCTCAGGGCATCCAGACAGAGCTATTATAAGTCAGTCTTCCTTTTGCTGTCAAGGAAAGGCCGGACTAAGACAAGGCCAGACTAGGACAGGGCGTCGAAGACTATCCGGGAAATGTGTCCTATCACTTCCCGTCCCTCCTTATTGCTCTCCATTTCACTGGTCAGAACGGTGAGAATGTACGGGCGTCCCGGCAGGAATATGATTCCTCCGTCGTTTTCCAGGGCGTCCAGATCTCCGCACTTATGGGCAGTCTCTATCTCCTCGGGCAGATACAGCTGAAGGCGTCCTCCCTGCTGCTGCCTCTTGAGAATATCCATCATCAGGCGGCTCTCCTCCTCCCCCACGCACTGTCCCGCGTAAATCTGCCTGAAAATCTCTGTCATGTCGTCCGCGCAGATGTAATTGTCCTTTCCCTGCTTTTTCGCCTCGGAATCCATCATCAGGCGGCCCAGACAGGCCTCTTTCAGCCCAAGCTCTGACGCCATGCGGTTCACACTGTCCATTCCCAGCATCCGTATTAAAATATTCGTGGCCTCGTTGTCGCTGACAATGATCATAAGAGTCAAAATCTCCCTGAGAGTAAAGGTATGTCCAGGCAGAAGCTCCTTCAAAATTCCGTCTCCCCCTGTCCTCATCTCCTCCGTCACAGTGATCGTCTGCTCCAGAGACAGTTCCCCCTCTCTCACTCTGCGCATGGCCTCCGCCAGAATGACCAGCTTAATGGTGCTGGCCGACGGGACCCGCTCTGTGCCGCGGATGGAAAAGCCCTCCCCGGCGTTCAAATCATAAAAGCTGACGCAGACCTTTCCCTGTTTTCCCTGAAGAAAGGCGCAAATATCCTGCTTCATTTCTGCTATTTTTGTCATATCTGCCATCTCTGATCCCCTTTTCTGCTTCTGACACTCATCAGCCGAACATTGCCCTGATTCCTACGTAAATCACAGTTACAGCCGTAATGGTAATGCCGAATTTCACCATATTTTTTAAATCCTTGGAACGGGCCAGTCCCATCTGTCCCATCATGTCTGCCTCCGGATAGGCAAAGGAGGTGATCTGAGAACCTACTAATAAAATCGTAGCCCAGAGTCCGGTAGACATTCCAATTGCTGTTACCAGCTCCTTGAACATGCTGTCCATAACGACCGACTGGGCCGCAGCCGCGCCGCCGACTCCGAAAATACCGGTAAGAGCCGTTACAAGAGCTACGATCACCTTGCTGTTGGAGTGAAGCAGAGGCTCGATAATCTTTACCAAAGCGTCGAATGCGCCTGCCTCTGAGACGAATGTGATAAACGGTGTAAACAGCACAAACATAATAAACAGCCACATCATTTTGCTGGCGCCTTCAATCATGACCTCAAACAGGCGGTCAGGGTGAATGCCTCCCGCCAGGCCTGTCACAATGGCTGTGACGGAGATAACCAGAATGGCATAGGTGGAACCGGACTGCAGATAAATGCCGTATCCGATCATAGCCGCCATGCAGATGGCAAACGCCGCTGTCGCCCGCTTCGCTCCTGCGCTTGGCACATAGTCCTTCTCCACCGTCTCCTCCAGCTCATACTGGTAAACGCCCTTTGTCTTTTTCTGAATTCTGGAAGCGCAGATAAAGGTAGTCACCCAGCAGAGAGCCGCTACGGGAAGTCCGGTCTGGATAATGTACTGGGAATAGGTCATTCCTGTCAGGGACATAATCGTCACCACCTGCGGAGAGTACGGCCCGATGAAAAGGCCTGTAATTCCGGCTCCCATCAGCACGGCCGCCATGGTGGAAGGGGTAATCCCTATGATAGCTACCAGCGGAATAATCATGGGCGCAATAATGGCGTTGGCGCCTGCCAGAGAGCCTAACAGAGCCACAATCACGATAGAAGTAACCATGGACGCCAGAATTGCCTTTTTTTCAGAGTTGATTCCGATTTTTTTCATCAGAGTCATAATTAAAAACTCCGCGGCTCCCGTCTCCTTTAACACGGCGCCGAGGGCTGAACCAAGCATGATAATAAATCCGATGATTCCCAGGAAAGATCCCAGAGCGGATCCCAGCACCTCTCCCATGCTGGAAAACGGCTGTTTCGTCATAATCGCGCTCAGCACCACGCAGATCACTACATTTAAAACAGGATTAATATCCTTAAACGCTAAAATAATATAGATAATTAACGGAAGCAAAGCAAAAATCGGTGAAATTCCAAATATCATTGTAGATTCCATATCGTTTCCCCCTTATCTGTCCTCTTCATCATAAACAATTCCGCTGACGCGCACAATTCCCAGTCCCGGACTGTCGTTTACTGTAATGGTCTTCTCCCGGAACTCTGCGCCTCCCTCTACCGGATCCTCGCTGCAAAGCCCCGGCCCGTCTAAATCAATCTTCGTGATAATCTGTCTGGCACAGGCCAGATGAACCGCCGCGTTGACGCTGACCTTCGCCTCCAGCATACAGCCAATCATGCACTCTACCCCGTAGATTTCGGCCGCCGCCGCGATCTTTAAGGCGTTGTAAATCCCTCCGCACTTCATCAGTTTAATGTTTACCAGATCCGCCGCCCGCATCTGCATGATTTTTACCGCGTCCTGAGGTGAAAATACGCTCTCGTCTGCCAAAATCGGAATATCCGCGTGATCCGTTACGTATTTCAGGCCTTCGAGATCCGCGGCCTTCACCGGCTGCTCTGCAAATTCGATTCCCAGCCCCTTTTCCTGCATTTGGTTCAAAATACTGACTGCCTGTTTCGGCGTCCATGCCTGGTTCGCGTCGATTCGGATGGAAACGTCCGCTCCTGCCGCCTGGCGGACTGCCGTAAGACGTTCCACATCCAGCGCAGGATTCACGCCCACCTTGATTTTCAGGCAGTCATACCCCCTCTTTACCGCCTGCCTGGCGTCCTCTGCCATCTGCTCCGGATCGTTGACGCTGATCGTCAAGTCTGTGCAGATCTGCCTCCTGCTTCCCCCCAGAAGCTTGTAAACCGGGATATGGTGCAGCTGTCCGTACAAGTCCCACAGCGCCATGTCCACAGCCGCCTTGGCGCTCTTGTTCCCCACAATGCAGGAATTAAGGCGTCTCATCAAGTCTTCAAATTCGTCCACCTCTCTGCCCAGAAGAGCCGGCCTGATGTGTTCCTCAATGGCTCCCCGCACAGAACCTCTGGTGTCTCCTGTTATCACCCCGGTGGAGGGCGCTTCGCCGTATCCCACGCAGCCTGTGTTCGTGTGGATCTCCACAATCACATCGTTTACATGCGTCACTGTTCTGAGCGCCGTCTTAAACGGCGTTCTGAGAGGCACTGACAAAAGTCCTGTCCTGATCTGTGTGATTTTCATTCGTTCTCTCCTTTCCCCTGAAAGCAAAAGCTGCCGGCGCACATGATAAGGTATTTTTATGCGGCAGAGCCTTATCCTGAAATACAAGAAAGATTCCTGCGGAGCATTTTTTATTTCATAGGACGCTTTTTTCCTGTGAAACAAGAACGAATTCTGCTCTGCAGAATTCTCCGCCTGCGGCGGGCTGCTCAGCAGCATAATACCGCACCGCCGCAGTGCGATTCCTGCGGAGCTTTTTTTATTTCATAGGACGCTTTTTTCCTATGAAATAAAAAAATACCCAGCCCAAAAACAGGTACCTGTTCTTGGCTGGGTTTCATTTGCTCCGAACTAGCGGTGTGCTATTTCACACAAAATGAAGCAGCTTTTCCATTACTTTCATTTTATCACTTATTTGATTTGTTAATTATTATAATATATTCATTGTAATCAGTCAATTCATTTCCGATTTTTTCCCATTTTTCCTATTTCTTCTGAAAAAAGCCTCTAAAAACCGCAAGACAGCTGCTGCCCTGCGGTTCTCTCTGCTTTCTATTACGAATTAAAACTGGTTGTGGCTGTTTTCCTTTTTGAAGCCTCTGCTTTTTGCTGTTTTAGCGGTACCACTGAATAACAGGAATTCTCAGCTCCGCGCCTCCGTCATAGTAGAAGTCTCCCACTTCCTTCAGCTTGTAGCCCTCCGGCACGTTGGTCAGCTCGCTGGAGTTTACGTTGCCTTTTCCGTCTGCAAGGCCTGCTGCCCAGATTTCTCCGTTGGCCCACACATGGTTGGTAGCCTCGCAGTAATAAACTATGTTGACATAGCCGCCTCTTGTCTCCTCCGGAACTACCTGGATTCTCAGCTCTGCGCCTCCGTCGTAGTAAAAATCTCCCACTTCCTTCAGCTTGTAACCTTCCGGCACGTTGGTCAGCTCGCTGGAATTTACGTTGCCTTTTCCATTTACAAGACCTGCTGCCCAGATTTCTCCGTTGGCCCACACGGTATTATCTTCCTCGCAGAAGTACACGACATTGACAAAACCGCCGACAGCTGGACGGTGCTCGCCGTCATCATTTCCGCCGTTTCCTCCGTGGTGATGGTTTCCTCCACCCCAGTGGTGATCGTCGTCATCATCGTCATCATCGTCATCCCAGCGGTCTTCCCATCGATCCTCCCAGTCGTCTCCGTGGTGAGGTCTCGCCTGAGACTCCAGGACACCCATCTGGCTTCCCGCCATTACAAGCGCTGCTGCAAACAATAAACCTGTGATATTACGTTTCCTCATATAGAAGCCCTCCTTCTTAATACATTTCCGTACATTTCGTTTTTGCTTTGCTATGAGCAGATTATAGGTAATTTTCAAATAATAATCAATAGACTTCATAAAGGAGTAAGAAAACGTATATAAAATGTAAATATAGCAGAAAAATGTAAGAAATTTCTATCTTTCTCTCCGCTCCTTCTCCTCCTCCTCGAATTGTAAACTATTTCATTTTTTTAGTTGACATTTTACACCGATATGGTATTATCTTGAATGAGCTCAGCGTCTGCGCTCACAGCATATTGTCTCTGATACGCGGACGCTTTCTATATGCAGTTTCAGATTCCGGCATGCAGAATCACCAAGTCAGGAGGACCGATTTTGAGACGAGAAAAGACGAAAGATATGATTCTCTGCGCCATGTTTGTAGCTTTAATTGCCGCAGGCGCTTTTATTAAAATTCCCATTCCAGTCATTCCATTTACGCTTCAATATCTATTTACCATGATGGCAGGACTCCTGCTGGGGCCGAAAAAAGGCTGTCTGGCCGTTCTGATCTACATCCTTCTGGGGCTGATGGGACTTCCCATTTTCGCCCAGGGCGGAGGGATCGGCTACCTTGTCCAGCCCAGCTTCGGCTACCTGGCCGGCTTCGCCGCAGGCGCGTATGTTACAGGTTTCCTGGCTGAAGCGGAAAAATATCCGGGAATCCGGCGGCTTCTGGCCGCTGACTTTGCCGGGCTGGGGATTGTATATTCCCTGGGCATGGCCTGGTACTGGCTGATCAGCCGGTTTTATCTGGGAACGCCCATCGGGCTTTGGCCTTTGTTTCTCTACTGCTTTCTGTTAGCGGTTCCAGGAGATATTCTCCTTTGCATAGCGGGAGCCTATTTAGGAAAACGGCTGATTCCGTTGGTAAAAAGCGGAATGATTTAAATACGAGGAGGTCTGATTATGAATAAATCTCTGTTTATCATCGGCACGGGAACAGATGTGGGAAAAACCTACGTTTCCGGCCTGATTCTGAAAAAACTGCGGGAGAGCGGCGCTTCTGCCGCCTACTACAAAGCGGCCATGAGCGGAAACGAACGCGGCGGGGACGGCGTCCTGATTCCCGGCGACGCCCTGTGGGTAAAAGAGCATTCCGGCATTGCCCAGCCGCTGCAGGAAATGTGTCCCTTTGTCTATGAAGCCGCCGTTTCCCCGCATCTGGCCGCCCGCCTCGAGGGCCGTCCGGTGGATCTTGCCACTGTGATGAGCGGCTTCCGTTCTCTCAGAAATTGCTGTGAATACCTTACTCTGGAAGGCTCCGGCGGCGTCCTCTGTCCTCTGCGTTTTGACGGACAGGAGCTGTGGCTTACTGACGTGATCCGCTCCTGCGGTTCCGGATGTCTTCTGGTGGCGGACGCAGGCCTGGGGACGATCAATCAGGCCGGGCTGACCGCCTTCTTTCTGAAACAGCAGAAGCTCCCTCTGAAGGGAGTGATCTTAAACCATTACCAGCCGGGAAACGTCCTGCATGAGGACAATAAAAAGATGTGCGAGTATGTGACAGGCGTAAAGGTCGCAGCCTGCGTCCAGGATGGAGACAAGGACCTGCGCATCTCTGCCGGCGATCTGAAAGCGCTGTATGAGGAGGAAATAAAATGATTTGGTATCCCTATGAGCAGATGAAAACCATGGCCCCGCCGATTTCCATTACCGGAGCCAAAGGAGTCTATTTGTATACCGAAAAGGGGAAAATGATTGACTCCGTATCCTCCTGGTGGAGCGTAATCCACGGCTACAATCACCCGGAGCTGAACCAGGCCATGATCGACCAGGTCGGCCGATTTTCCCATGTGATGTTAGGCGGGCTGACTCATGAACCGGTCCAGCGGCTGGCCGGCAGGCTGGAAGAGTTTCTCCCGGGAGATCTGAATTACTCCTTCTTCTCTGATTCAGGAAGCGTGGCTGTGGAGGTCGCCCTGAAAATGGCTCTGCAGTATTACATGAACCGGGGCGAAACGGAGCGGACTCTGACGCTGGCTCTCGAACACGCCTACCACGGCGATACCTTTAAAACCATGGAAACCGGAGACGACGAGGATTACCACTTTGTCCTGAAGGCCTACGGCCCCAGCCGCCACGTGATCCACATTCCCACCGAGATTCCTGCCCTGGAACAGGCCTTTGAGCAGTATCACAGCCGTCTGAACTGTCTGATTGTGGAACCTCTTCTCCAGGGAGCGGGCGGAATGCGCATGTACAGCCTGTCCTTTTTAAAACGCGCCAGACAGCTGTGCGATCAGTACGGCGTTCTTCTGATTTTCGACGAGGTTGCCACCGGATTTGGGCGGACGGGAAACCGCTTTGTATCCGATCTGGTTCTGCCGGATATCCTGGTTCTCGGAAAAGCGCTGACAGGCGGCTATATCGGCCATGCCGCCACGGTCGCCAATGAGAAGGTATTCCGCGGCTTTTTTGACGACCAGCCGGAACACGCTCTCATGCACGGCCCCACCTTTATGGGAAACGCCCTGGCCTGCAGCGCAGCCCTCAAATCCATCGAGCTGTTTGAAACCCAGGACTACATGGCCAAAATCCGCCGCATTGAGGCCATCACGAGGAGAGAGCTGGATGGCTTCTCTGACGACAGAATCAGAGAAATCAGAATCATGGGAGGCTGCGTCTGCATCGAGGTGAAGGACGCATCCATTCTGGAGGGATATCAGAAGTTCGCCAGAGAACGGGGCGTATTCAGCCGCCCGTTTCTGAATTACCTGTACGCCATGGTCCCCTATGTAATTGCAGAGGAGGAGCTGGTTCAGGTGATACAGGTGATGAAGGAGTGGTTCAGAAGGTAGGCCGGGCCGCTCTGTCTGCTGAGAAGTCTGGCTCTTGACCGCATTTCTTTTTCATTGCAAAAGTACCCTGTCAATCGGGCACAATGCTTTTTGCGCCAAATAAACAGGGTACTGTCTGCTTTTTTTCAGTTTATTATGCGTTTGCTCTCTTTCTTCCAAAGAAGATAAATCCGGCTGCTGCGAATCCGACCATAATGGCCACGCCCACGCCGAGGGTTAAGCCGATACCGCTCATCAGCCACATAGGAGCCAGTCCTACGAACACGTCCTTCCAGGACATAAGAGCGGAATATACTCCGTGTGTATCTCCGGCGCTGCACTGAGACTCCGGATCCACGGCTCTTACAAGGGCAAGTCCTGTAGAGGTATTTCCAGTCGCTGCTCCGAACGCCATGCAGGCCTTCTCAAACCACTCGTCTCTGCAGAAGCGGCGGGCAAGACCGAAAATAATCGGAATTGTTAAAATACTTAAAATTGCAGTGTAAATTAAAACAGGTACAATGTAGGTGGAGATAAACTCCAGATCCAGGGTTGCCATTGCGGTGAACACCGTGATCTCCAGGCAGAATCCGCCGGCCATCTTGATCGTCTTTAAGTCCACGAACTTGTCTAACTTTGTAAGCTTTAAGATATACCACAGAATCGCGCCTCCGAAGATACCATGAAGCACGCTTGGCATTCCTGCGAAAAACTCAGAGAAGGAACCCAGGAAGCCGAACAGCTGACGGCCAATAAACAGAGCTAATAACAGCCAGGACACCTGGAGAGCCAGATGGTTGATGCTGATACTGGTCGTTACCGTGTGGCCGGAAGCAGCTCTCTTCTCTTTTGGAAGTACGCCGCCGTAGAAATAATCCGGCTGCTTCTGAGGCTCCTTCACATAGGTTCCCCAGCCCTTTCTGATTCCGTAGTTGACCATGATCATACCTACCGCCATGGCTACCACAAGGCCCAGAGTGGAAAGAACCATGCCTACGGACATATTTCCCAGAACGCCCAGCTTGTCAAAGGTGGCTGCTGCCGCTGCCGCCGTACCGTGGCCGCCGTGGAAGGCAAATACGCCCATGATGCCCCATCCGTCCGGAAGTCCCGGCCAGATCTTCTGAAGCACGAATCCCAGAAGAACGCCCAGAGCCATCTGCATACCATAAGAAGTCATGGTCATACAGCTGTAATCCAGATAGGAACCCATTTTCTTGCGGTTAATAGTAACTCCGAATACGGTTGTCGCCATTACAATATCAATCATTACGCTTGGCATGGATGAAAAACTTTCCGGCACGTTTACAACGCCGGCGATCTGCGGGCCAAGGATCAGAAGAACGAGGCCGCCGATTAAGGATGATGACAGGAATAACTTCTGGAGTGGCTTTGCAATCTCGCGGACAAAAAAGCCGACCAGCATAAACACTGCCAGGATTAACATGTCATCACAAAAAGATGCAACTGTCATAACGCTTTCCCCTTTACACTTGATAATGAATCGTTATTTTGATCAAATTAACCCGATTTGTTATGACCGTATTGTAATATATGTCTAATCACAAGGCAAACAATCTATTTTTTTAATTTCGACAATTTTTTCTTGTTATAGAACTGGATAATGCTGATTCTGCGGTCGGGTCTCTGCAATTTTTTCCAATACCTGCTTTGTTAAACTAATAAAATCCAGGGCATAATCCGGCAGAAAACGCTCTTCATGGTACGCGGCTACCAGGCGGTGCTGAACCGGCTCGCCGTTCATGAACAGGGGAAATGCGTTGGCGTCCGGGTGCATGGCTAAAAGCGTGGGCATACGCATCTGGGTACAGAAAAAAGCCCCGTAATCATAGGAGTACAGAGACATGTACAGCTCGATCACCTGGGTTTCAAATTTAATTTCAGGAACGACTCCCGCCTCCTGAAAGCACTGATCCACAATGCGGCGAAGCTTCATAGGCGCTTTCGGCATGAGGAACGGAACCTTGGCAAATTCCTTCAAATCGATGCCGGAAAGCGATTCCCTTTTTACCTTCTCCCAGGAATCAAAAAAGTACTGCTGGAGAAGCCTGTCAGAGCAGACCAGATAGATCTGATCGTTTAAAATCGACTCTATTTTAAGCTTCGGCTTGTCCTGATACATAATTCCGATAAAGAGATCCAGCTCTCCGTCAAATAATTTTTTCTCCATAATACCGGACGATTCGCTTACCAGGTCAATGGAGACGTTGGGCCATTTCTCATAGAAGGGAGGCAGGATCTCCGGAAGGCAGATCTGGCCCCGGTAGCCGGGAATTCCCACCTTCAAATGGCCTTTTCTGTTTGTGGAAATATTGGAAAGGCGGTTAATCAGCTCGTTTTCTTCCGCCAGGATTTTCGTCGCTACGGCTAACAGCTGCTCTCCGGCGTAGGTGAGAGTCATTTTCGGCTTCCTGTTAAACAGGGTGACGCCGTAATACTGTTCCAGCTTCTGGATGTGCTGGCTTAAATTCTGCTGGGATATGTAGAGCTTCTGCGCCGTATGAGTCACATGAAGCTCCTTGGCCAATTCTACAAAATAGTAAAGACTCTGCAAATTCATATGGATTCCTCCGTTGGCATCGTTTTTCAGGATTCTTCGTGTCAGTGTATACCGACGCTATCTATTCTTCTGCATTTTTTGTTGGTTCCTGTCGTTTCTTATGATTATTATAAGAGAATCGCGGCTCTGTGTAAATAAGCTGACAACAATATTTTGTTAATATGATAAAAAAGTGTTGTTTGCTTTTGTGCTTTTTCTGGACTACAATGAAGACAATGAAAAATGAATCTCCAAAGATATGAATCTACGAAAGGAAGGTATATTGTTATGGCAGTAGGAAAGAGAATTTACCTGAAAAGACACATGCCGGATCCGGAGGTTATGATGCAGTTCAAGACGATCCCGGCATCTAACACAGGCGACGTTATGGGAAGAAACGCAGCTATGAATCCGAGAATCAAGCTGGTGAGCAGCCCTAAGGATCAGATGATGGTAGGCCCGGCCCTGACTGTAAAAGCAAGAGGCGGCGACAATCTGGCTCTTCACGCAGCTCTCAATATCGCTCAGGAAGGCGACGTATTAGTAGTTTCCAACGAGGGCGACAACACACGCGCTCTGATGGGCGAGATCATGATGGCATATCTGCGCCATACAAAGAAGGTAGCCGGCATCGTTTTAGACGGACCAATCCGCGATATCGACGAGATCGGCAAATGGGATTTCCCTGTATATGCGACAGGCACTACTCCAGGCGGCCCATACAAGGAGGGACCGGGCGAGGTTAACGTTCCGATTGCCTGCGGCGAGGTAAGCGTAAATCCTGGCGACATCATTTTAGCAGATCCGGACGGCGTAATCGTAATCCCGAGAAAGGACGCTCCGCAGATTTTAGAGGACGCCAAGAAGTTCCAGGCAGCCGACGAGAGCAAGCTCGTAGCAGCTACAAACGGCACAGCCAACAGAGCCTGGGTTGATAAGGCTCTGGAAGCAAAAGAGTTCGAGATCATCGACGGAATCTACGAGCCATAAAGCGGTTTTTGTTCTGCCCCCTGCATCAAGAAACGGGAGAAACTTTCCAGCGACTTCAAATTGGAGCGCAGAAAGTTTTCTCCCGTTTCTCTATGTCTATGCTTTTTCCGTATAATGGTGGGCTTCTTCCAGCATCATATTCTTTACCTTCATCAGACGAATCTGCGTACTTCTCTCATTTTCATCCAGCTTCATGGTAATATACTTGATATTCTTCTGTGTTTCCGGAATAATCACGTGTTCCAGAGCGTTTACCCTGCGCCTGGTCTTCTCTATCTCCGAAGCCATCAGCTGACAGGATTTCTCGGTCTCCGCCAGCTTCATCATCTGGGGAAGCACGTCCTGAAGGGACTTCACAGCTCCGTCCAGGTCGCTGGAGGTGAAGGCAAATCCATATGGGTAAATATCGTTTTCATCCGCCGTCCTGGTTTTATACCTGAACACAGGAATGTCCACGCTCATCACGTTTTTCTTTTCCGTTTCCAGATATACCTCCTGCTTGGGGGCGATAAGGGCGGCGTTCAGAGCCTGGCCGCTCATCCCCGCCTTGGCGATGACAAAGTTTACGTTGGCGCTTTTAATCCCCGCCTCCACCTCCTGCCTGAGGGCCATATTTTCCTTCACCAGATCGAGGAACTGGCGCATCAGCTCATCGCGTTTGTCCTTTAGAAGCTTATGTCCCCTGACAGCGGTAGCCAGCTTTTTCTTAAGCCTTGTAAGCTCCATTCTGGTGGGGTTTACCTGAGCCTGAGCCATGCATCACACCTCCCCTATTCCTTTCCGTAGTACAGATCCAGGAATTTATCGTCAATTCTCTTTAACTCGCTTCTGGGCAGAATAGACAGAAGCTTCCAGCCGATTTTAAGCGTCTCCTCAATGCTTCTGTCCGTCTCGTAGCCCTGGGAAACGTATTCCTTCTCAAAGGCGTCGGCAAATTTCGCGTAGATCAGGTCCACATCCGACAGAGCCGCCTCTCCCAGAATCACCATCAGCTCCTTGGCTTCCTTGCCTCTGGCGTAGGCGGCGAACAGCTGGTTCATGGTATTGGAGTGATCGGCTCTCGTCTTGCCCTCTCCGATTCCCTTATCCTTCAGACGCGACAGGGACGGAAGCACGTCAATCGGCGGCATAACGCCCTTTCTATACAGCTCGCGGCTTAAAATAATCTGTCCCTCTGTAATGTAGCCTGTCAGATCCGGGATGGGATGGGTCTTGTCATCCTCCGGCATGGTCAGAATCGGAATCATGGTAATGGAACCTGTCTTTCCGTTCTGTCTTCCAGCTCTCTCATAGATAGAGGCCAGATCCGTGTACATATAGCCAGGATAACCGCGGCGTCCCGGAACCTCTTTTCTGGCCGCCGAGATCTCTCTCAGGGCGTCCGCATAGTTCGTGATATCCGTCAGGATAACGAGAACGTGCATATTTTTCTCAAAAGCCAGATACTCTGCAGCCGTCAGGGCCATCTTCGGGGTGGCGATACGCTCCACCGCCGGATCGTTGGCCAGATTAATGAAAAGCACCGTCCTGTCGATAGCTCCCGTCTCCTTAAAGCTCTCCTCAAAGAAGTGGGCTTCCTCAAAGGTGATGCCCATAGCTGCAAACACAACGGCGAAGGGCTCATCGGTTCCCCGCACCTTAGCCTGTCTGGCAATCTGAGCCGCCAGATTGGCGTGGGGAAGGCCGGAGGCCGAGAAAATCGGCAGCTTCTGGCCTCTTACCAGCGTGTTCAGTCCGTCTATAGCAGACACTCCCGTCTGGATAAACTCCTGAGGATAGCTTCTGGCCGCCGGGTTCATGGGAAGTCCGTTGATGTCCCTTCTCTCCTCCGGCAGAATCTCCGGTCCTCCGTCAATGGGGCGGCCCAGACCGTCGAACACGCGTCCCAGCATATCCTCCGATACGCCCAGCTCCATGGTTCTCCCCAGGAAACGCACCTTGCTGTTAGACAGGTTGATTCCCGTAGAGTTTTCAAACAGCTGTACCAGGGCGTTGCCTCCGTCGATCTCCAACACCTTGCAGCGCCTTGTCTCGCCGTTTGCCAGCTCAATCTCCCCCAGCTCGTCGTAGGTAACGTTCTCAACGCCTCTCACCAGCATCAGAGGGCCGGCTACTTCCTGTATAGTTCTGTATTCTTTCGGCATTTAGAAGTCCTCCCTTCTGAGCACGTCGGCAATCTCAGCTTCCAGCTCCTTTGTCACTGCTTCATATTCTGTCTCAATGTTTTCATCCAGCACATATTTAAAACGTCCGATTTTTTCGCGGACCGGCATTTTAATCAGGCCCTGGACGCCTGCGCCGTCCTTCAGCGCCTTCTCGGATTTCTCGTAGAAGGCCAGAACCAGCTTCATCATCAAGAACTGCTTTCTCAGGGAAGTGTAGGTATCCACGTCGTGGAAAGAGTTCTGGTGCAGGAAATCCTCGCGGATGGAACGGGCCGCCTCCATCTTCAGGCGGTCTGTGGGCGACAGAGCGTCCATACCTACCATCTTTACGATCTCCTCCAGCTCCGCCTCCTCCTGGAGAAGGCTCATCATGCCCTGACGGCAGGTCATCCACTCCGGAGACACCTTTTCGTTAAACCATTTTCCCATATTGTCCACATAGAGGGAATAGCTGGTCAGCCAGTTGATGGCCGGGAAATGTCTCTTATAGGCCAGGGAGGAATCCAGTCCCCAGAAGACCTTGACAATGCGGAGGGTGGCCTGGGACACAGGCTCCGAGATATCTCCTCCTGGCGGCGATACGGCTCCGATGGCTGAAAGAGCGCCCTCCCTGCCTTCCGAACCATTGCACACCACATGGCCGGCTCTCTCGTAGAACTGGGCCAGACGGCTTCCCAGGTAAGCGGGATAGCCTTCCTCGCCGGGCATCTCCTCCAGACGGCCGGACATCTCTCGGAGGGCCTCCGCCCACCGGGAGGTGGAATCGGCCATCAGCGCCACGGAGTAGCCCATGTCTCTGAAGTATTCTGCAATGGTAATTCCCGTATAGATAGATGCCTCTCTGGCCGCTACCGGCATATCAGAGGTGTTGGCAATCAGCACCGTCCTCTGCATCAGGGAGTGGCCTGTCTTCGGATCCTTTAACTCCGGGAACTCGTTCAGTACGTCCGTCATCTCGTTGCCACGCTCGCCGCAGCCGATGTAAACCACAATGTCAGCCTCCGCCCACTTGGCCAGCTGGTGCTGGATGACTGTCTTTCCGCTTCCAAAGGGGCCTGGCACCGCAGCCACGCCGCCCTTGGCGATGGGGAAGAAGGCGTCGATAACTCTCTGGCCCGTCACAAGAGGCATCTCAGGAGGCAGCTTTTTCTTGTAGGGGCGTCCCTGTCTGACTGGCCAGCGCTGCATGAGCGTCAGCTCTCTGTCACCTGTCTCTGTGGCGATCACCGCCACAGTCTCCTCCACTGTAAACTCTCCGGCCCGGATCTCCTTCACCGTTCCCCGCACTCCGTTTGGAACCATGATCTTATGAACTACCACAATGGTCTCCTGGACCGTTCCGATAATGTCCCCGGCTTCCACCGTATCCCCGGCTTTCACTGTAGGAACGAAATTCCACTTCAGGTTCCTCTTCAGGGAAGGAACCTCCACGCCGCGCTTTAGGTTATTGCTTCCTGTGGCCTTCATAATGTCGTCCAACGGACGCTGGATTCCGTCATAAATACTGGTAATCAGTCCTGGTCCCAGCTCTGCCGACAGCGGCATGTCCATGGACTCCACCGGCTCTCCCGGTCCCAGTCCCGAGGTCTCCTCGTAAACCTGGATATATGCCTGATCCCCGTGAATCTCTATAATCTCGCCTATCAGACGCTGGCTGCTGACACGGACCACGTCGTACATATTGGCGTCCCGCATTCCCTCTGCAATTACCAGCGGTCCTGCTACCTTTTTAATCACACCTTTGCTCATTGGAAGGCTTCACCCACCTTTCTGTCAACTGGCGGCCAAAGGTCGCCCTTTTCACTCTGCTAGACTCCTCCGAACAGAATGTCTGATCCAACCGCCTGCTCCACCGACTTTTTCACTCCCTCAATCCCCTTGCCTGTGTTTCCAGACACTCCCGGAATGAGAATGACCGCCGGAAGCAGGCTTTCTCTGTACCGCTCCACTGTGCGGCTGATTTGGGCGGCCGCCGCTTCTGTCATGTAAATCACCGCATACCCGCCGGAAACAAGACTGTGAAACACCTGCTCAAGCTTCTCCGGCCCGTCTGCGGGAAACGTGTCAAGTCCCAGGGCGGCAAAGCCGTAAATGCTGTCATAATCTCCCACGACTGCCATCTTATACATACATTTCCCTGATCCTTTCCCGGATCGCTTCCTCCGGAAGATTGTTAAGCTTCCCGGTCAGAATGATCCGAACTGTCTTAATCTCATTTTCCCTGGCTAACAGGTAGGCCGCCAGCGGCCCCGCTGAAAACGGATTATATTTCTGCGGCTTAATGCTCTCTATCAGCTGGTTGTCGCACCACCTCTCGAAGGCTGAGGGCGATTCCTTAAGCGCCTCCGCGCCCTCTTTATAGGAGGTTCCCTCCAGATATTCGCAGATAGCAGAAATTCCTGAGAGAGCCGCCATAGAAAGCCGCTCTGTATTCAGGCTTTCGCAGGGCGCCATGCTCTGCCGCATAAACTCCAGGCTCTTTCCCGTCTTCTGGGAGCGGACGGCTATCTTAATATCCGCCACCGCTGTCACTGACTCCGCGTAAGCCATCAGCACCGGCTCGCCGCTTCTCTTTCCCTCGCTGTAAACGGCCTCTAACGCCGCCCGGTCCACCATGGCGTCACAGAGCTGGCCGTCTCCGGTGTGGCGGAAGGTCTCGTAGGCTTCCTTTGCAATGCTCTGCATGTGCTCTGGGAGAGCCTTGAAATCCTTTTCCGCCACAATCCGCTCCATCTCTGCTCCGTCCACGCCGCAGCCGTCGTAGTACAGCTCTCCGGGAAAATCAGGCGATGCTGTCTTTTTAATGGCGGCTTTCAGATTATGGTACAGCTTCTGATAACTGAACACTGACAGAATCCTGTCGTCTCCTCCCAGGAGATCCCTGACTGTCTTCTGCGCCTTCGCCTCCTCGGCTTCCAGCATCTCCTCCGCTCCCTCGTTCAGATTTCCGCTTCCCCAGCCCTTCTCCCTGAGAAAATCAAGGCAGCCGGACCACGTTTTCACTGCCATCAGCTGTTCTATCACAGAGGAGGAAAACAGCGCCGTTTCCATAGCCCGGATCCGGGCGACTGCATACGTATAATTCTTATCCGCCATGCTCCTCCCTCCTATTCTTTCTCAAACAAGAGCTTCTGAATCTGATCGGAGCATTCGTCCCGTTTCGCCGCCAGAAGCGCCTGGAAGGAACAGTTTTCCTCGATTCCGTCATAATCCAGGAGAAATCCTCCGTCCAGGGAAGCTGGCTCCACGCCTATTTTCAGGCTCCCTCCACGCTCTGCGGCAGCCTGTTCCAGGCGTTTCCCAAACTGTTCGGGAAGCCGTTTCAAATCTCTCTGCGAGAAGCAGATTTCTCCCTCTTTGGGAAGCGCGAACCGGCGGACCATCTGCTCTATCAGAGAAAAATATTCCTCCGGCTCCATCTCCAAAAGAGTCTGGTGAGCCTTCTCAATCTGCTCCCGGATCATATCCTGCTTGGCGGCCAGAATCAACTGGCGCTTTTTCAGAGAGGCGGAGGATCTGGCCCTTGTCTCCAGCTCCTTTTTAACAAGCGCTTCCCTCTCCTTCGCCTCCTCCCGGAGTCTTGAAAGTCTCTCCTCCGTTTCCCGCAGGACTGCGCCGGCCTCCTCCTCTGCCTTCTCCCGGATTTCGCCGGCCTGCGCCCTGGCTTCCGCCAGAATCCGGTCTGTAATCTTTTCCAGTCCCGTCATATCTGTCTCTCCTTCCATGCTCTGTATTCCTGTCTCCTGCGCCCTGGCTTCTGTCAGAAAAATTCCCGACTGCCGAAATTAAAGCGCGCTGACTGCCAGGATGGATACTAACAGAGCCAGAATGGCGTAAGTCTCTACCATGGCCGGGAACAGCATGGCCTTACCGAACTGCTCCGGCTTCTTAGCCACGATTCCGATAGAAGCGACCGCTGTGCGTCCCTGATGAATCGCAGATACCAGGCCTACGATTCCAATGGGAAGGCAGGCTAAGAAGTAGAGAAGGCCTGTGGCCAAGGACATGTTCATATCGGCGCCTCCGCCTAACAGCCCTGTTCCGGAGAGTACCAGAAAGCCTACTAACAGTCCGTAAATACCCTGGGTGCCGGGAAGCAGCTGTAAAATCAAAACCTTGGCAAATTTTCCCGGATCCTCTGTCACAACGCCTGCCGCCGCCTGGCCCGCCATGCCTACTCCGATGGCGGAACCGATGCCTGCAAGCCCTACTGCCACTGCCGCGCCTAACAATGCAAATACAATACCCATCTCACTCATAACTTAATCCTCCTTAATATCCGCATATTTTGTATTTCTGCGAAACGGCTCAAACATCCGTCCGCCGCCCTCATAGAACTTTCCGAAAAACTCTACATACTGAAGACGGCAGGTATGAACGTAAGCTCCCAGCAGATTGATAGCCAGATTAAACCCATGTCCCACCAGAAATACCAGGATAAACACTACTGCGCCCAGAATTCCATTTCCCGCCATGCTTCCCATCTGGTTGATAACCGAAGCGATCACGCCTGTGGCCAGTCCCAGAGCCAGAAGCCTGGAATAGGAAAGCACGTCGGAAAGCCAGCTTGTAATGTTATACAGATCGTAAGCTCCCAGCGCCAGCCTGAGGGCCGGATTTTTGTTGCTTCTGCCTGACATGAGAAGAATTCCGGCCGCTCCTCCTATAGCTAATACCTTCGCCAGCATATGAACCGGTTCTGGGAATACAATGGTCATCTGAGACATGGATGCAAACAGCTCCGACGGGAGAAGAATTAAAATCAGGCCCGTTAAGAGGCAGTACCAGAGAACCACGTCGCAGAAGAAATCCAGGATCCGCTTATCCTTTAACAGCATATATCCCTTCAGTCCCAGTCCCAGAAACAGGTGGATCACGCCGAACAGCATGGACATCACAAGCATCTTCATGGGATCGTCAAGGGGAGTAAACCATACGGCCGGTATGCTTATTTCCCGTCCGAAAAACGTCCTGGAAATCACATTCACCGCATCTCCGAAATATCCGCCGAACATGACGCCCCAGAATAATGTGGAGACGCCGCAGTACATAAACAGGCGGATCGACTTTTTCAGGCCGCTTCCCATCCTTGGAAACTTCTTCAGAAGAATGAAGCAGGCCAGAAATACAATCAGGCCGTAGGCTGCGTCCGACAGCATCAGCCCGAAGAAAAACACGTAGCAGAGCGACATCACCGAAGTGGGATCCATCTCTCCTCTGGCCGGAAGCCCGAAGGAAGCCGTCACTCCCTCCGCCGACTCTGCAAAGGTACTGTTCTTTAAAAGCACCGGCGCTTCCTCTGCTTCCGGCACTTCCTCTGTCTGTACATAGAGATCAAATCTCTCGTTTAAACGGGACAAAAGCTTCTCTTCCTCCTGCTCAGGCACAAAGCCTGTAAGAAGGAGCGTTTTCCCAGACTGAAGCATATTGCCCAGCGCCTGGTACTTCTCCGCCCGCATCCGGCAGTAATCCGACAGCAGCCTGATATTCTCCCGGGACGTGCCATAGGCTCTGAGCTTTTCCTCCACAGCCCTGATTTCATCACGAATCTGCCGGATCTCTTCCTCCAGCTCCTGCTTCTTCACTGCCGGAACCTGGTCAAAGCTCTGGGAAGGCTTTGCAAAGCCTGACGCCCGGAGAGCCTCCTCCACCTGCGCCCCGTCCTCCTTCAGGCAGAGAACTGCGGCGCACACCTGGTCCTTATCCTTTCCGATCAGCTGAATCGAAACGTCTGCCGAGGGCGCTCTCTCAGCCACCGCCTGATAGAGAGAGTCAATCGTCGTCTGCGCTCCTGCCGCTCCAATAAAAAGAACCGTCCTCTCCGTTCCGGAACACTGCATGGACACGTCGAGAGCCAGCCACGGGGACAGAGACTCTATCTGAGCTTCCAGCTTGGCAGCCGCCGCCCTGCTCTCCCCTATCCTTCTGCTGTACTCTAAAATCTGCTTCACGTCCTCCATGATCAGCCGGCAGTTTTCCTGAACAGCTGCAAATTCTTCTCCGGAAGCCAGGGGCTTTCCCGCAAGCCCTGAAAGAAGAGAGGTCTTTTCCGGAGCATACTGGTCAAGAACCTCCAGGGCCTGTTCCGCCGTCCATGCGTCCCTCTCGCAGCTCTGCCGCCTGGCAGACGTATCCGGTCTCTGGAAATCGCTTCCCTCCGGTTCCTCCAGCCGTGAAATCTCCACAACTCCGGCTCCCTGAAGGAAATCCAGCACCTGTTTCCGATCCGTTAAAAGAGCGCAGATGGTAATTTTCTTCATCTGCAGAACTGCCATATCCACATCCCTCCTGTCTGGATTTTCTGCGGTGTCTGTCACGTCTTAAGCAGGATGTCTGTAATCAAACGTACTGCTTCCTCTGATTTCTCCTCCGCGCGCTTTCGCATCAGGGAAATCTCTGCCTCTGCTTCTCTCCCGGCCTCTGAAAGAATCTCTTCTTCCTCAAGCTTAGCGGCGTTTCTTACCGCCTCCAGACTTTCCCGGATTTCCCGTTCGGCGGCCTCGCTTCTGCTCTGCGCTTCCCTTCGTGTCTGCTCTGCCAGTTCCTTTCCCTTCTGTCTGGCTTCGCTTACCAGGCCAGACGCCTGCGCTTCCGCTTCCTGCACCGCCAGAATCGTTTCCTTCACCATTCGCTCACCACCTTCTGCCTCTGATTTCCAGCTGTTCCAGCTCAAACTCCCGCCTGGCGGCTCCTGTCCTGCTCTTTGTCTGCCGCCCTATGCAAAATGCCTGTCTCAAGCTTTTTCACTTGTCTGCGCCTCATATTAGTATAGTGCGGCAGCCTTTTCTTCATTCATTAAAAGAAGCAGTTCATCTCACATATTTCCAAATATTATACAGCTTCTTAACACATCTGTCTATAATATTAATTTTTTAATTTATTATTTTCGTTTTGTTTTTATTGTTTTAATATTTTTGTCAAATATTTGTGACATTTTTGTTTCTTTTGAAAGTACATTATCCAGGAGCAGAGGAAGATTCCCCCCCGCAAAATTGTCTTTTATTTTCAGGCTCTTTGCGGTAAAATGTGTGATAATAGCTGGTTCAGAATCATGCGCCATACGCGGCGGCGGGGTTTTACGGAGGGATTAAATTGAAACGGATTGTAATTATTACAGATCGGAAGCGGATTGCAGAAAAAATCAGGGAGGATCTGCTCTGCGTCTTCCGGGGCAAGGCGGAGCTTGAGACGCTGACCTTTGAGGAGATTGCGAAGATGGAAACAGTCGACGGAGATCTTCTCCTGTTCACTTTGGGAGATCGGATCGAGCGGATCAAGGAAAAGCTCCTTCACCTGGAAAATATTGTTGTAATCAGGCGGACAATCAGGGAGAAAAATCTAGTAAAGCTCTTTGAAATTCCTCAGGGAACTCCTGTCCTTGTGGTCAATGACAATTATGAAAATACGCTGCAGACCGTCAATCTGCTCTATGACTTAAATGTGGATAACCTGATTTTAAAGCCGTGGAACGGGACAGACGGCGGAGACGATATCACTATCGCCGTCACTCCCGGGGAAGCTGAACGCGTTCCTTCCTTTATTAAGCGGATCATTGATATCGGGGACCGCTGCGTCGATCTGGCCACCTTCATGGACATTATCTGCCGTCTCCAGCTGGGCGGCGAGGAAATCTCAAAGCGGCTGCTGGCCTATTCCGACGGAATCGTAAATTCCAACCGGGGACTGAACCAGTATTATAAAGAAACGATCATGAAAAATATTCAGATGAAGCACGTGCTGGAATCAGTAGATCTGGGCATCCTTCTGACGATTCCCGACGGCACTATCGTTTTGTGCAATCAACGGTTCCGAGAAATGATCAAAAAGCCGGTCCGTGAGGGCGTGACGCAGCTTTCCTCCCTTTTCGACGAATCCCTTTTCGATTTTTTCTCCAGAGACTCCTTTGATTTTGAACCGGCCAGGTTCGGCGTCTGCGAAATGACAGTCAGGAAAAGCAGGCTAAACTACGACAGCTCCGTCTATCAGGATCTCTATTTTTTCCGGGATATTACCTATGTCAAATCTCTGGAAGAAAAAATCAGCCGTCAGGCGAAAACCCAGGGCTTCACTGCCAGATATCAGATACAGGATATTCTGTACCAGTCGGATTCCATGAGGCGCTGCCTGGAGAGCGTGCGCATCTTTTCCCCTGGAAGCAAAACCATTCTGCTGGAGGGGGAGAGCGGAACCGGCAAGGAACTGATTGCCCAGTCCATCCACCGCCTGTCAGATCGCAGCCTGCAGCCCTTCGTGGCGGTCAACTGTGCGGCTGTCCCTGAAAACCTTCTGGAAAGCGAGTTGTTCGGCTATGTGCGCGGGGCCTTCACCGGGGCCAGCCGGGACGGAAAACCGGGATTGTTTGAGCAGGCAGATAAGGGAACTCTCTTTCTCGACGAAATCGGGGATATGCCTGTAGGACTCCAGTCCCGGCTGCTGCGCGTGATTCAGGAAAAACAGATTATGAGGATCGGAAGCGACCGGGTGATCAGTATAGACGTCCGCATTATCGCCGCCACTAACCGGGATCTGCGCCAGGAGATGAAACGTGGACAGTTCCGCAGCGATCTCTACTACCGTCTAAGCGTTCTGCCTGTTTCTGTGCCGCCCCTGCGTGAGAGAAAGGAGGACATCCTTCTTCTGTTTTCCAGCTTTTTGTCAGCGCCCTGCGACGTTCCGGAGCGCGTCCGGCGTATTCTCCTTGCCCACGACTGGCCCGGAAACGTCAGGGAGCTTCGCAATGCCGCCGAATACTTCGAGCTGATGAAGAACCGTGAAAACTGCCTTCCCGATTATCTGATGCGTCTGGAGAGCAGTCTTCTGTCAGAGGAGGAGAAACAGCTTCTCATCCTGATCCGAAACGCCCAGGACGCCGGTTCTCTCACAGGAAGAAGCTTCCTGCGCCAGTCCCTCTCAGAACTTCTGGGGGCGCCTGTCAGCGAATACCGCCTTCGCAGGCTTTTAGACGAGCTTGAAGAAAAAGGGCTGGCAGTCAAGCATACCGGCAGGAACGGCACCCGCATTACGGAGCAGGGAAGACGTCTGCTGCGATAATCCAGAAAGGTCAAAACTGCAAACGACGATTCCAGGAAGGGAGGGCGGTTCCAGACTCTGCCAAAAAAGCGGACGCTGGAGACGGCCTCCTTTCTGCATTTCATGTTTCGTCCAATTTAATTGAAATTTCATCCTGTTTTTTTTGGTTTTTGAATAATTCATCCCATTTACCACAGGACAGCAGATGAACATGGATGTGAAATTTCGTACAGGAAAAAATGATCTGCTAATTTGAGCTGTTTTTTATATTTTATCTGTTTTTTGGAATTATTTTCTTTTTATTAGTTCTGTTTTTTCTTTTTTATTCCGCTATCCTCTTAATTTTTTTGTTTTGGCACGTTCTTTGCTTTCATATTTTCCAAAATAATATTTACTAAGGGAGAGGCTCTCCCTTACAGACTGGAGGGATATCATGGGAAATCCAATTATTGGAGTATTTGCAGACACAATGAGCTGTAATAAAGGAGGATTTGGAGACGTAACCAGGCAATATATAAACGCCGCCTACATAAGCGCTGTGGAAGATGCCGGAGCGGTTCCATTTATCATACCTGTCAGCAATGATCTGGAAAAGACAAAAAAGCTGATTGATCTGTGCGACGGATTGCTCTTTCCCGGAGGGGAAGATATCGATCCCGGCTATTACGGTGAAAATCCTCATAAAAATCTGGGAGAAATCCGTCCGGAAGTAGACAAATTTCTCTTTCACAGCCTTCTTTACGCGCTGGAGCAGCGAAAGCCTGCCCTGGGAATCTGTAAGGGGATGCAGATGATGGTTGTGGCTACGGGAGGCTCTCTCTATCAGGATATCTATTCCCAGAGAGAGGAAGAAACCTTCCTGCACTGCCAGTCAGGGCGGCGCACTTATGGGGTTCATCAGGTACAGATTGACAAAGACAGCCGTCTTTTCCAGATTCTCGAAACAGGGCAGATTGCTACCAACAGCATGCACCATCAGAGCGTCCGGACTCTTGGAAAAGGCCTTCGTCTCTCTGCACACACAGAAGATGGAATCGTGGAAGCAGTGGAAAGCCTTGACGGACGGCTGATTGGCGTTCAGTGGCATCCTGAGGAAATGGTTCCTGAAAGCGGTGCCATGAAACGGCTGTTTAAAAATCTGGTTCAGAGAGCATCTGTGTAAACGAAACAAGAGAGGAAAGAGAGGGCAAATCTCCTATGCAAGCAGAAAAAAAGAAGAAAGAATCTATGAGCATGTGGAAAATCATTCTCATTGTTAACCTGGCAGTATATATTCTGTCATTTATCATTCCGTCCGGAGCCTATCAGCGGGATGGAAAAATGGCGGTTCCAGGCACCTATGCCGTAGTCGACAAAACCTATTTGAATCCTATTGACGTAATTCTGGCGGTGGGAGACACGGTGTACTCCTCCTTTGGCCAGCTGTTCGTCACTCTGATTATTATGGGCGGCATGATGGGTATCGTCAACTCCACCGGCGTTCTGGACCGGGCTCTGGGAAACTTAATCCACAGGCTCAAGGATAAGGCTTTGGCAATTATCCCTATTTATGTATTTGCAACCGCTCTATTGGGGTGCGTAGGATCTATGATTTCTACTGTCATTTTATTTGTGCCTTTAGGGCTTCTAATTGCCAAGCAGCTTCGGGCAGACCGCACCTTCGCCGTCGGCCTGGTAATTCTGGGTTCTTTTACAGGTTTTATGTCTTCACCTATCAATCCTTTAACCGGAGTGATGGGACAGGAGATCGCAGGGCTGGTTCCATATTCCGGAGCAGGGCTGAGAACGATTGTCACCATTCTGAACGTCTCTGTGGTTTCTGCCTATCTGATATGGTGGGCAAAACGCTGCCAGAAAAACAAGGCTGTCTATGAAAGAGATTTTGGCGGAGAAAAAGCCCTGGAGCCGGAAGACTATGAACGTACCTATCAGCCTCTTTCCGGACGGGAAGCAGCCATCCTGGTTGTCTTTTTTGGTGCATTTATTTTCTTCGCAGCCGGCGGTCCTACCCTTGGTCTCGGAATGACTCAGCTGGGTTCCATTATGCTGCCAGTCGCTTTTGTGGAAGGTATTCTGGCCGGATATAAACTGGATGATATCATGAGCAACTTCGTCAAAGGAACTCAGTCCATGTGCGGAGTTATGGTATTTATGGTGCTGGCTTCTATTATGAGCATTATTTTAAACCAGGCTGGCATACTTGATTCCATCGTTTACTACATTTCCATTCCTTTAAGCCATTTAAGCAGCGCGATGGCCGCAGTGGGCATGTTTATTGCAAATGCCTTTATCAATGTTTTCATCGGTTCCGGCTCTGGCCAGACGGTAGTCGCTATGCCAATCATGGCTCCCCTGGCCGACGTGGTAGGCGTAACCCGCCAGATGGCTGTCCTCACGCTTCAATATGGCGATGGATTTACCAATCTGTTCCTTCCGACTAATGTAAATCTCATGGCCTGCCTTGCCATGGCCGGAGTAGACTTTAAGCGGTGGATTAAATTTTTAGTTCCCTGCTATGCGATTCTGTTTGTAATTATGGTCATTTCCATTTTTATTGGAACAGCCATTGGATTCTAAAAGAGGAGGAATAAATCATGATATCGGATAAGACATTACAGGAAGAGCTGATACAGCTGTCAGACGAGCTGGAAAAGCAGACGATTCAGCTGCGCCGGGAAATTCATCAGTGTCCCGAATTATCCTTCCATGAATATAAGACCAGCAGGGTCGTTATGCGGGAGCTGGAGCGGATTGGAATCCCTTATGAGGAAAGTCCGCAGAAGCCAGGTATTATCGCCACCATCGACAGCGGAAAGCCTGGAAAGTTTCTAATGCTGAGAGCAGATATGGATGCTCTTCCCATTCAGGAATCTACAGGACTTGACTTTGAATCCCAGACAAGCGGAGTCATGCACGCCTGCGGCCACGATGTCCACACAGCCAATCTGATAACCGTTGGAGAAATCTTATTCCGCACCAGGGAACGCTGGAATGGAAAAATAAAGCTGGTCTTTCAGCCGGCAGAAGAAAACGGAGGAGGGGGCCGGGAAATGATCAAAGCCGGCCTTATGCAGGAAAAACCGGATGCCTGCTTTGCTCTCCATGTAAAAAATGGAGTTCCGGGACGTATTTTCCTGAAGCAGAAATACCTTTCTTCCTACTCTGACAGCTATACCTTAACGATCAGAGGACGCGCGGCTCATTCCTCCACACCGGAAGAAGGCGTGGACGCTATTTACATTGCATCAGCGTTGATCATGGCCCTGCACGGAATTTCTTCACGCAATCTCTCTCCTATGGCCCAGTCCACGCTGAACGTGGGCACTATTCAGGGCGGTTCTGCTCCTAATATCATCGCGGATCAGGCCGTTTTAAGGGTAATGCTGAGAAATGTATCAAAGGAATCCAGACAGGCCATGAGGCTCCAGATCGAGACTCTGGCAAAAGGGATATCCGAATCTATGGGCGGAACCTGCGAAATTGCCTTTCGCGCTGGTTATCCGGCTGTCTACAATGACGTTGACTTTACAAAATTTGTGGAGCAGACCTTCCGCGGCAATGCAGAGTGTCTGTATTCGAATATAAAAGATGGGCGTCCCGAAAATTGGTTGATCACGGATCTGGATCCTATGCTGGGAGCTGAAGATTTTGGATTTTTCGCTCAGGAAGCGCCTTCCTGCATGATTTTTGTAGGAACAGGGGGAGACGCTCCCATGCATAACCCCAATTTCCAGGTGGATGAGCAGTATATTAAGCTCTGTACCAGGGCTATGGCCTTGACGGCCGCAGAATATCTGTCTTCTGCCCGGTAAAATAGTTCGAGAAAGCGCCGCAGTCCCATCAAAACCGATGGGACTGCGGCGCTTCCTCTCTGCTGTCAACTCTTAAAGCTTATTTCCGTTCCGCCCGAATTTTCTCTTTTTAAACCTGAGAAAAGGAATTTTCGTGGCTGCGGCCTCCATCCGGCACTGGTTGTCCTTCTGGCACGCTCGTATCATCTCGTCCAGCTGCCTGAACCGCTCGTCCTCCTTCTCATCAGCTACCCGCATCAGGTAATCCATTTCCTTGAGAAGTTTCTCATGAACCATATAAGCGATATCCTGGCTCAGCTTTTCGCAGTTTTCTTCCATAGCACGCCCAATTACATGATTCAGGAGTCTCTGCACCTGTTCCAGCTGCCCGCTCTCTACCAATTCCTCCACTGAACTGCCCTGCCGCGGCTCCTCAGCGCAGGAAACAGCCGTACCGGGAACCGTCTGAGCCTCCGAAGCCTCCCCGCTCCCGCTTCCTGCAGGATCCGCGTCCTTCAGAGCCTCCAGCACGTCCTCCTCCAGCACCTCGTTGGGGATAATCACCTTCCCGTCTGATTCCAGAGACTTGGCAAGCGCAGTTTTAATCGCTTTCAGCTGATACCCCTTATCCTTCAGCATCTTTACCTGCCTGAACAGACGAATGTGAAACTCTGTATAATAACGATGCCCCATCTCGTTTCTGGGTATCCTAAGCTCCAGCTCCTCCTCCCAATATCTCAGAACGTGCGCCTCCACATCCACTTTTTTGGAAGCGTCTGATATCAGATAATGTACCTCAGCCATAATTCAATCCTCTCCTTTGGTTCACAATATTTCGTAGCCTGTTAATACTATATGCGAACCCCAGCGCAATTATGTCAAAAAAAGAAGCTGGGCTGAGACAGCTTCTGAAGGCAATAAAAAAGAGAAACGGGGAAAGTTTCCTGGTTCCAATTCAAAGTCACCCAAAACTTTCCCTGCTTCCCTTTTTCTAGCGGAAAGAACCGCTCCTATCTGTGTATTTTTCTCCCTACTTGGCCAGATTCTCAAATTTCGTAAGCTCCGGTCTCCAGAGCAGGTTGACGGTTCCGATGGGGCCGTTTCGCTGCTTGGCAATAATAACCTCGGCGATGTTAGGATTCTCCGTATCCTTGTGATAGTAATCGTCTCTATAGAGGAACATAACCATATCGGCATCCTGCTCGATGGCTCCCGACTCCCTCAGATCCGACAGCATGGGCCGGTGATCCGGCCTGGTCTCACAGGCGCGGGACAGCTGTGACAGGGCGATAACCGGCGCGTTCAGCTCCCTGGCCAGGGCCTTTAAGGAACGGGAAATCTCGGAAATCTCCTGCTGTCTGTTCTCTCCGCCCTTTCCGCTTCCGCTCATCAGCTGAAGGTAGTCGATAATGACAATGCTGAGCCCATATTCCAGCTTCACCTTCCTGCACTTGGAACGCAGCTCCATAATGGAGATGCCCGGCGTGTCGTCGATAATCAGCTTGGAATTTCCAATGGTTCCAATTCCCTCCACCACAGCGTCCCAGTCGGAATCTGACAGAGTTCCTGTCCTCAGCTTCTGGGAATCCACTCTGGACTCCATGGAAAGCATACGGTTGACCAGCTGTTCCTTGGACATCTCCAGGCTGAACACCATACAGGGCATATTTTTCCTTACTGCAATGTGATCCACCACATTCAGCACAAAGGCAGTCTTTCCCATGGACGGGCGGGCCGCAATCAGCACGAAATCCGAGGGCTGAAAGCCCGAGGTGCGAAAATCCAGATCGTGGAAGCCGCTGGGAATTCCCGTCACGTTTCCCTGATTCTTAGACGCCGTCTCAATCTTGTCCAGCACGTTCAACGCCACCTGGCGGATCGGCACGAAATCGCCGCTTCCCTTGCTCTGAAGCAGGTCGAACACAGACTTCTCCGTGTGAGCCAGAATATCGTCCAGCTTATCCTTCCCCGCATAGCAGGTGTTGGCGATCTCCTCGTTAATCTTAATCAGTCTTCTAAGCACTGCCTTCTCACGCACAATACCTGCGTAGGACTTCACGTTGGCGGAGGTGGGCACAGTTGTCATAATATCCCGGACAAACTCCAAACTGCTGACCTCCGGGGGAACGTCCTTCTCCTTCAGGCGGTTCTGGAGCGTCACCAGATCCACCGGCTTTCCCTCGTTAAACAGCTCCACCATCGCCTCGAACATCACGCCGTACTGGTGCTGGTAAAAATCGGCGCCTGTGACAATCTCAGACGCCGAAATAATAGCTTCGCGGTCCATCAGCATTGCGCCGATGACGGACTGCTCCGCCTCCACACTGTGAGGAAGCACGCGCTTAATCAGCGCTTCATCCATGCTTATGCCTCCGTTACCTTGACACGAAGAGTTCCCGTTACATCCTTGTGAAGCTTAACCGGCACTTCGTGGGTTCCGAAGGTTTTAAGGGGCTCCGGAAGCACCAGCTTCTTCTTGTCAATGTCTATCTTCAGCTGCTCGGACACAGCCTTGGCAATCTCCTTGCCGGATACGGATCCGAACGCTCTTCCGCCCTCTCCGGCGCGGATGGATAAGGCAATGGACTTATCCTCTAAAAACTTGGCCAGATCCTTGGCCGCTGCCAGGTGCTCCGCCGCAATCTTCTGCTCGTTTGCCTTCTGAAGCTTTAAATCGTTCAAGTTCTGAGCCGTAGCCTCCACGCCCAGATTTTTCTTTAAAATAAAGTTTCTGGCGTATCCGTCGTTTACCTTTACAATCTGTCCCTTCTTTCCCAGGGATTTTACATCCTCCAATAATACAACTTCCATTTTATATTTCTCCTTTCTCGATCATCTGCCTGAGCATGGCCTTCAGTTTTTCTCTGGCCTCCTCCATGGTAGCGTCCTTTAACTGGGCTCCGGCAATGGTTCTGTGGCCGCCGCCGCCCAGCTTCTCCATCATCACCTGCACGTTCACCTCGTCAATAGAACGGGCGCTGAAGAAGATGGTATCCTTTACCTGCGTCATGACAAAGGACGCCTTGATTCCAATGATGTTAAGCAGCTCGTTGGCCGCCTGGGCGCCTATGACAGTCGGGCTCTCCAGTCCCTCGGACGGACACTCGGAAATGGCAAATTCCTTCTCGAAAATTTCCGCTCTTCTGACTGCCTCCGCCCTGGCCCGGTAGTCCTCCACCCGGTCGCGGAACAGCTTTCTGACCCGCACCACATCGGCTCCGTTTCTCCTCAGGAAGGCCGCAGCCTCAAAGGTCCGCACTCCCGCCTGATTCATGAAATTATTCGTGTCAATGACAATTCCCGCATACATGGCGTCCGCCTCCACAGAGCGCATCTTAATACCGTCTCCTACGTACTGGAGAATCTCAGAAACCATCTCGCAGGTGGAGGAAGCGTAGGGCTCCACATAGGAAAGCACCGCGTTCTCAATAATCTCGCTGCTCTGTCTGTGGTGGTCTAATACCATAATGGTCTTAACCATCTTTAACAGCTCCGGCGCCTCCGTAATGCTGGGCCGGTTCACATCCACCACCACCAGCATGGTATTGGCGTCTGCCCGGGCTGCCGCCTCGTCTCCTGTCAGGAACAGGTCCTCCGGATAGTCCGGGTTATTCTGAAACCGCTCCATCATAGGGCGCACGGAAGAATTGACGCTGTTAATGACAATGTGTGCCTTTTTGTTAAACGCCGCCGCAATCCTGTAGATTCCAATGGTGGCTCCAAAGGAATCCGGATCCCCGATCCGGTGTCCCATAATGAGCAGCTTATCCTTCGTCTCCATCAGCTCTCTCATGGCGTGGGCCTTTACCCTGGCCTTTACCCTGGTGGTCTTCTCCAGCTGCTGGGACTTGCCGCCGTAGTAGGTGATCTTGGCTCCGTCCTTCACCACCGCCTGGTCGCCGCCGCGGCCCAGAGCCATGTCAATGGCTGTTCTGGCGTACTCGTAGTTTCTGATATAGGTCTCTCCGTTCATACCCATACCGATACTCAGCGTCACAGCCATCTCGTTGCCGATGTTGACCGTTTTAACCTCCTCCAGAAGGGCGAACCGCTCCTTCTCAAGCTCCTTCGTATACTTCTGCTTAATGACAAAGAAATATTTGTCTTTTTCCAGTTTCTTCACAATACCGTCTAAATTAGAAATATACTTGTTGATCTTTCGGTCAATGAGAGCCACCAGAAGCGAGCGGCGCACCTCCTCCACGCTCTCCAGGGCCTCGTCGTAATTGTCCAGATAAATCAGTCCGGCCACCAGGTTCTGATCTGCAATCTCCTGCTTTAAAGCCAGAAGCTCCGTCTCGTCAAACAGATAAACTGCCCACAGCGTCTCATCCTCGTCTCCGTCCGGCGCGTCCAGGTTCAGTTCCCCGTTCTCGCCTGCGCAGATGTGGCGGAGCTCCATCCGGTAAAAGCTGTCTCCATAGGTAATGTGAAGACTTCCCTCCCCGTCGATTCCATTTAAAATCTCCCTGGTCAGCTCCGGAAACAGCCCGAACAGCGTCTTATTCTTCCGGTCATCCCTCACAATATCGGCAAACCCGTCGTTCATCCACAGCAGAAGACCGCTTTCATCTGCAATCGCATAGGGGAAAGCCATATCCGCCGCAATATGCTCCTGAAGCTCGGCATACTGAGCAGAAAATTCCAGAAGCCCCCCTAGAAGCCGCTTCCTCTTATACAGATAAAGCCATCCGCATACCGCCGCATAAAACAGTGTAAAACCAGTCATGACAATGCCGGCCTTTAAATCCATCAGACCCACCACCACATTGGCGGCCATCAGAATCACTGCCATAAAAAGCGGCCACTGCAGATATGCCCGAAGCTGCCCCTGTATTCTGATATCCTCTTTCATCTCTCTCTCCTGTTTCATTTTCGAGAACGCTCCCCGGAAATCCCGCAGAGCGTTTATCCTTTTGTATATCTATAGATACAAATTATAGCATAAAGGGGGCGGTTCGTCTAGGCACGCAGGACAAACGCAAAACAATTTGACATCCCCTTCTTCTGATGGTATACTTTCCCTAAACCAAGGGAGCTCGTAGGCGGGCTGAGAGGAAGTAACCAAACTTCGACCTTTATCACCTGATTTGGGTAATGCCAACGTAGGGACTATACAGACACGGCCATCATAAAGCCGTCAGCCGCATTCTCAGATCTGGATCCGCATGGTTTCAGATCTTTTTTTCCGCCTCCGTTCTCCTCTCATTATGAAAGGAGCATATTTATGAACCAGACAGCACATCCGGCCCCAGGCCCCTCTTCCCGAACCTACTCCACACAGATGGACGCCGCCAGAAAAGGCATTCTCACAAAAGAAATGGAAGCCGTAGCCAGACAGGAGCGCTTTGATACCAAGCGTCTCATGGGCCTTGTAGCGGAGGGAAAAATTGCCATTCCCGCCAACCGCCTCCACACCTGCCTTCATCCTAACGGCATCGGCTCTATGCTGAGAACGAAAATCAACGTCAATCTGGGAACATCCCGAGACTGCGTGGATCTGGATATGGAACTTCAGAAGGTCAGCGACGCCGTGGCCATGGGCGCGGAATCCATCATGGATTTAAGCTCCTTCGGAGACACCCGGAAATTCCGCAGAAAGCTGACGGCCGAGTGTCCTGCCATCATCGGCACAGTTCCCATCTACGACGCGGTAGTCTATTACCACAAGCCCCTTGGGCAAATCACCGCTGACGAGTGGATTGACATTGTCCGGATGCACGCCATGGACGGCGTCGACTTCCTCACCATCCACGTAGGCATCAATAAAAATACGGCCAGCCGGTTCAAGCAGGCGAAACGCCTCACCAACATTGTCTCCAGAGGAGGTTCCATTATTTTCGCCTGGATGGAAATGACAGGAGAGGAAAATCCATTTTACGCGCGGTTTGACGAAATTCTCGATATCTGCCGGGAATACGATGTGACTTTAAGTCTTGGAGACGCCTGCCGTCCCGGCTGCCTGGAAGACGCCTCGGACATTTCCCAGATAGAAGAGCTTGTCACGCTGGCGGAGCTGACTAGACGCGCCTGGGAGAAAGACGTGCAGGTTATAATTGAGGGGCCAGGCCACATGCCTTTAGACCAGATTGCAGCCAATATGAAAATCCAGCAGACGCTCTGCAAGGGCGCTCCCTTCTATGTATTAGGGCCTCTTGTCACAGATGTGGCCCCCGGATACGATCACATTACTGCGGCCATCGGAGGAGCAGTCGCCGCAGCCGCCGGCGCTTCCTTCCTCTGCTATGTCACTCCGGCCGAGCATTTAAGACTGCCGGATCGGGACGACGTAAAAGAGGGAATTATCGCGTCGCGAATCGCAGCCCACGCCGCCGACATTGCGAAAGGAATTCCCGGCGCCTCAGACTGGGATCGAAGCATGAGCGAGGCCCGCAAAAAGCTGGACTGGGAAGAAATGTTCCGCCTCTCTATAGATCCGGAGAAAGCCAGACGCTACCGCGCTTCCTCCAAACCGGAAAAAGAAGATACCTGCTCCATGTGCGGAAATTTCTGCGCTGTCAAAAATATGAACCGGATCCTGGACGGAGAAATTGTCTCTATTTTTGATGAATAAAGATCCAAAAGAGGGCGCGGCCAAAATGCCGCGCCCTCTCTGCATGTCAAATCTTGTCTGTTATGCGCTTTCCTGCGCTGAACTGGTTTCTGATATCCTGCCGTTTCTGCTGCTTTATTCTGCTGCTTTTATTTTTCTTTATTTTGCTGCTCTGTTTTCCTACTTTACCGCATCGCAGAGTATCTGTACGCAGGTCTCAATTCCCAGCTGGCCGCTGTTTAACATAATATCGTAGTTCTCCCGGCGACCCCACTTCTGGTTGGTGAAGGTCTCGTAATGAATCCGGCGCTTTTTATCCGTTTGATGCATGAACTCGTCGATATAGTCCTCGATCTCGCCGTACTCAGCCAAAGCTCTCTGTCTGCGTATCTCTTTATCACAGTAAATAAATACCTTCAGAACGTCGTCCCTGTCCTTCAAAATGTAATCCGCGCAGCGTCCCACAAACACGCAGCTGCTTCTTCTGGCCGCATCCTGAATAATTTTCTTCTGGGCAATAAAAATCTGTTCCGTAAGAGGCAGCTCCTCAGGCTTGGGCGTCCTGGGATAGGCGATGCCGTATAAGCTTCCCATAGCGAAATTGTAGAGCAGACTGTTCGTCACCCTCTGTTCCTTATCTGCGATCAGCTCCGGTGAAAAACCGATCTCCTTAGCCGCCAGGTCAATCAATTCCTTATCATAGAAGTCCATCCCAAGCTTCTTTGAGACCAGCTGGCCAATCTGACGTCCTCCGCTTCCATATTCACGGCTGATTGTAATAATCTTTTTACTCATAGTACAGGCCTCCTCTCGCGGCTATTTCTACCTGTATTTTACCATATCAGCCGTTAATTTTCAATTAATTAATTTACTAATTCTATATTTTGCGACACTTTAACGTATCGCCGCAATTCCGCAGCCGTCTCTGCTTTCCTTCTATGCGTCCGGGATGCCGTCCTTTTTCGGCATTTTTCTCGTGATGATAAAATAGCAGATCAGATGAGCGCTGGCTGTGATGATCCAGCTCACCGGGTAGGAAACGTACAAGGAGGTCAGGGTTCTCTGCTGGGAGAAAATCGTGAAGATCCACAGAATTCTGAGACCGCAGGCTCCTGTCAGAGAGACAATCATCGGAAGCACCGAATAGCCGATTCCCCTGAGGCTTCCCACCATGGTATCCATCCATCCGCAGGTGAAATAAGTGGTGGCGATTATGCTCATACGAAGCATTCCAAACCGGATTACCTCCGGATCCGTCGAATAGATCCGAAGCAGATCCTCTCCAAACGCGTAAGCGCCAAATCCTAACAGCATTCCCACCGCGGTCACCGTCCCCAGGCAGGTAAACATGATTTTTGTAATTCTGGTATATTTCTTTCCGCCCATATTCTGGCTGGTAAAGCTTAAATTCGTCTGGTACACAGCGTTCATGGCGTTGTATACGAAGCCCTCTATGTTGGCGGAGGCCGCGTTTCCGGCCATAGCCACGGATCCGAAGGAGTTGACCGACGACTGAATCAGGACGTTGGAAATAGAGAAGATTGCGCCCTGCATTCCTGCCGGGAGGCCGATTTTAAAGATCTGGAACATTTTATTTTTATGAATCTTCAGCTTTTTCAGCTCCAGCTTCAGGCCTCCCTCGCTCTTTCCTAAGGCGCGCAGCACCAGGAAGGCAGAAATGGCCTGGGAAATCACAGTGGCCAGGGCGACTCCCGCCACGTCCATGTGGAGACAAATCACGAAAAACAGATTTAAGGCTACGTTTACCACGCCCGCCACGCTCAGATAGTAGAGGGGACGTCTGGTGTCTCCCACCGCCCGCAGAATGGCGCTTCCGAAGTTATAAAGCATCACCACCGGCATTCCCGCAAAATAAATCCTCATATAGAGGGCCGCCTTGTCCAGCACGTCGTCCGGCGTACCCATCATTTCCAGCAGAATCCTGGAAAAGGCCAGTCCCATCACGATCAGAAGGACTCCGCTGACCAGGCTGAGGGCAATGGCGGTGTGCACTGACTCGCTCACATCGCGGTCTCTCTTTCCGCCATAGGCTCTGGCCACCACCACGTTGGCGCCCACAGAAAGACCGATAAAAATATTGATCAAAAGATTAATCAGAGACGTCGTTGAACCAACAGCCGCCAGAGACGAACTTCCTGCAAACCGCCCTACCACAATGACATCCGCTGCGTTAAACAAAAGCTGCAGCACGCCGGACAGCATCAGCGGAATGGAAAAAATCAGGATTTTCTTCAGTATATGCCCGCTGCACATGTCCATTTCGTAGCTTTTTTTCATGGTTTTACTCCTTCCCCTGGTTAATATTTATCCATGTTCAGTATATAAATATTATACGCAAAAACCGGAAGGGATTCAATGAAATTCTACTCAAACTGCTTCCCAAATCCAAAGGCCCCCTGTACCAGACAGGTCTTCGCAGCAAACTCCGCCCCCGCGGGAAGCGCCCTGTCTGCCGTCTCTCCCTTCAGCACAGACAGGAGAAAAGCCGCAGCGAAGGAATCTCCGGCTCCCAGCGTATCCACCGCCTTTACAAGCTTCGGCGGCTGAACTAAAAACTGCTCTCCGTCATAATAAACGGCCCCATGGCTTCCCCTGGTAGCTATGATTTTTCTGCATCCCGCTTTTTTCATCCTCCGGCAGACATCCCTGGCCTCCTCCTCCGAGACAGAACCACAGGAAAGGAACACATAATCCGCATAAGGCGCCACAGCGACAACCTTCTCTTCCTCCTTCCACTGTCCGGAAAAATCATAGGAAAGAGAGACTCCTGTCGACTTCACCAGAGCCAGCTGGCTGTCGAAATGACTGTTATTGCTGGTGTGGACATGGGAAAAGCCTGAAATGTACTTTAAATCCTCCTCGTCCAGCTGCAGCGGACGTTCCTTCGCAATCCCGCCCTTGTTGCTCCCCAGAAAGACGCGGTCTCCGTCCTCAAGAGTCACTCTGGCGCATCCATTCTCTCCCTCATACTGGCGGCACCTCCCGTGTTCAATCCCCAATTCATCCAGCGTCCAAACCACATGGGCCGCCTCCTGATCCGTTCCAAATACCCCCATGTAGGATGCGTCTGCCCCCAGCTGCTTTGCATACACGGAAAAATTCAAAGCCTGCCCGCCTGGAAACATAGTCTTCAAGTGAATATATTTGTCGCATACATTGTCTCCAATACCGATTACCTTCATCCCACTGTCTCCTTCCCTGTTTCGCCAAAATAGATTATATAATATTATATAATGTTTATAATTTTATCTTAATCAACTTCTCCCTCTTTGTCAACTTATTTTCAAGCCGAAAAAAAGGAGACCTGCTCTCCCTCCTTCGCTGTGCGAAAGCCTTGGAGCACATCTCCTTCTCTCTGTTGATTTATTCTCCGTCCGATTCATAGACCCGCAGCGCAAACCGGTCTCCGTTAATCACCTGAACGCCCGCGTAAACCGGCTCCCCGTCCCGGTCGTAGGCCGTGCTTCTGACAAATAAAAGGTAATCTCCCTTTTTCACAGCCAAAAGAGCCGCCTCCTCTGGCGTAGCGCGGCACAGCTCGATGATCTTTTCCGAACCGGTCACCTTCATGCCTGTTTTTTCCCGAAGATAGTCAAACAGCGAATTATCGTCAAATTTAGCCTCCAGCAAAAACGCGTACTTGAGAGGAAAATAGCTCTTCTCTATCTGTACTGGTTCCTGATCCGCATAGCGCAGACGGCTGATATAGATTACGCTGCTTCCAGCCTCCACTCCAAGACTCTCTGCTGTTTTTCTGTCAGCAGGAATCAGGCGGTTTTCCAGCATCCTGGCTCCCGGCTTCACTCCCATCTGAGTACACATTTCTGTAAAGCTCTGAAGCTTCTTCATATTTCGAAACAGCTTTGGGCGGACCACAAAGGTTCCCTTTCCCTGCTTTCGCACCACAAGCCCTTTCTCAGTCAGAGAACCAATCGCTTTCCGGACAGTAATCAGACTGACTCCATATTTTTTCGCCATCTCTGCCTCTGTCATCAGTCTGTCACCTGATTTGTATTCACCGCTCCTTATACTCTTTTCCACTTCTTCCATAAGCTGAACATAAAGAGGCGTCATCGCGTCCTGGTTTAACATTCACCATCCCCCTCAAACGATTTGATTTTCCTGCATTTTCCCAGCATTCCAGCATCTAGTAATTTCATTTTATAATAGAAAAACTGAAATGGCAAGACTCAAAAAACCCCGCACCATAACGGTACGGGGCTTTCACCTTACTGATTCCGAATCTTACTCGCATGTATAAGGCATCAGAGCGATGTGACGTGCTCTCTTGATAGCTACTGTAAGAGCTCTCTGGTGCTTTGCACAGTTTCCTGTGATTCTTCTAGGAAGAATTTTACCTCTCTCAGATACGTATCTCTTTAACTTGTTTGTATCCTTGTAATCGATTGTTCCGTTCTTCTCTCCACAGAAAACGCAAACTTTTTTTCTTCTGCGCATACCGCCTCTTCTTACCTTGGAAGCGTCTGCCTTATCACCTTTATTGAATGCCATTGGTGTTCCCTCCTTCAAAACTGCCGATGCTGCAATCCTTCGTTCAACTGGCGCCCTGGCGGGCCTTCACGTCTCTAGTTGAACGGAAGTCCTTCATCTTCTACTCCGTCGGGGATATTCATAAAGCCGTCGCCGATTGCGCTTGCAGGCGCCGGACGCTGCGCTGCCTGGTAGCCGCCGTCATGTCCTGCTCCCTGGGAAGCGTTCTTGCTCTCAGCGAACTCCTGATCCTCAACGATTACATCTGTTGTATAAACTTTCTGACCGTCTCTGTTTGTGTAGCTGCCTGTCTGGATTCTTCCCGTCACGAGAACCTTGGTTCCCTGGTGGAAATACTTCTCTGCAAACTCTCCTGCCCTGTCAAATGCAACGCACTGGATGAAGTCTGCTGTCTGCGCTCCGTCATCCTGGCTTCTGCGGCCTCTTCTGTCAACTGCCAACGTATATCTGGCGATTGCCATAGCCCGCTCTCCCTGAGAATACCGAACCTCCGGATCTCTGGTAAGTCTACCCATCAGAATTACTTTATTCATACGATCACTCTTTCTTTATTTATGCATCCTGTCTTACGCATAAGTATCTGATTACCGGCTCCATGATACGTACATGTGCCTCTACCTCGTTCGGGCATGTGGAATCAGACTCAAACTGGATAAAGTAGTAGAAGCCCTCTTTCATCTTCTGGATCTCGTAAGCTAATCTCTTCTTACCCCACTCGTCCACATTTGTTACAGTACCGCCGAAACGTGTGATGTAACCTTTTACTTTCTCGATGGCTGCTGCTCTCTCTTCGTCTTCCAGCTTCACGCTAAGAACAACTGCTAACTCATACTTGTTCATGCTGCTAAACCTCCTTGTGGTCTCTGACTCCCTGACTTTTAACAGAGAGTAAGGAATTTCAATAATATATCACGAATATTTATCTTACCAGAGAAACCTGATTAAATCAAGCTCTTTTTTGCTTTTTCTCCGTGTTTTTCTTTCTGTTACGCCTTCTTTTCCCCGTCTGCCGAGCGGAGTCCTCTTGTGCTCTTCTCCACCAGCGGGCGGGCCATCATCACCTGGTGGCCGCAGCCGGTGCACTTCAGCCTGAAATCGGCGCCTACCCGGAGAATTTCCCACTCTCTGCTGCCGCAGGGGTGGGGCTTTTTCAATTTTACAATGTCTCCCACTTCATATGTCATGTCTGTGTCTCCCTGTTTTCAACTGATAAAACGTCTCTTATCTGATTATCTACAGTCCGGCTGCCTCCGCTAACGCCTCTCCCACGCTGCCGCAGATGACCAGATCTGCCTGGCTGTCTCTGGAAGTGGCCGACTTATTGATTAATACCAGTTTCGTTCCCCTGTAATAGTCAATCAGCCCGGCTGCCGGATAGACGGTCAGAGAGGTTCCGCCGATAATCAGCACGTCGGCGTTCCTGATATGTTCAATCGAGCGGGAGAGCACGCTGTCGTCCAGTCCCTCCTCGTAAAGCACCACATCAGGCTTGATCACTCCGCCGCAGCTGCATTTGGGAACTCCTTCGCAGGAGAGGATGTGCTCCATGGAATAAAACTGGCCGCATCTTTCGCAGTAATTGCGGTGTACGGATCCATGAAGCTCCAGCACCTCCCGGCTCCCTGCGGCCTGGTGGAGACCGTCAATGTTCTGGGTAATGACAGCTCTCACCTTTCCCTCCTGCTCCAGCCTGGCCAGGGCCAGGTGGGCGCGGTTGGGCTTCACCTCCGGAAACAGCATTTTATTTCTGTAGAAACGGTAAAATTCCTCTGTCTTCCTTAAATAGAAGGTATGGCTCAAAATTGTCTCCGGCGGATAATCATACTCCTGATTGTAAAGACCGTCCACGCTTCTGAAATCGGGAATTCCGCTCTCTGTGGAGACTCCCGCTCCTCCGAAAAATACCACGTTCCGGCTTTCCTGAATCCACTTCTTTAAAAGCTCTCTCTTTTTCTTTTCCTCAGCGCAGTTTTCTCCCATCATCCATTCTCCTCTCCCTCATTTACACGACCTCGTCTAAGAATACGCCGTCTATCGGACGCACGTCTTTTGTCCAAGCCGGAAGAGCGGTTCCGTCCACGCTTCCCTCCCCGGCCACAATCTCGCTTAAAGGCCTGAAGCCGAACAGCCACTGGGCCAGACCGTCAATCGAGAGCGCCAGAGTCTCCTTGCTCTGCTTCTCCCCCGCTTCGTCTGTCTTTACCGCTCTGGCCCCTCCGGCCTTGTCTGTAACAATCTCATATCGTCCGGCGCAGGCGGGCAGGAATGGATCTGCAATCTCCAGATATCCGTCCGGCTCTGATTCCGTTTTTTTCGCGGTCCCGTCTGACTGCTCTGCGCTCACAGCGGCAGAATCTCCTCCGGAAACCATCTGGAAAAAGGCCTCCACATCCGTCACTCTGGCCATAATTGCAGGCTTTTCCTTCTCTTTTTCCCGGGTAACCAGACGGTCCTCTGCGTAGAGAAGACGCTGTTCTCTCTTCTCAAGCCCCCACTCGCCATGGAGGCCTGCCAGCTTCTCCTCTCCGTTTTCCTCTTCCATTAAAAACTCCAGAATACCGTCCTCGCTGGCCAATTCCCGCATCAGACGGGCTGCATAGGCCTCGTCCCTGCGGCACCAGGCCTCAAACCGCTCCTTCAGCCACTGTTCCATAAAAGATGCCGCCAGAACCGCGTCCTCCCGGCTGCTGCATGGCCTGCAGCTTAAAGTCTCCCGGGCCTTTTCTGTCAGCTGAAACCTGGGCTGGCGGTAGATAAAAGCGAACTGGAACGGCCGGTAAATAGCCTCGTCTGCCGGCATCAGGAAGGTAAACGGCACATGGGCCCGATTCATGTCCTCCAGCATTTTTTTGAGAATGGAGCGCATGTGGCCCCGGTGGCGGCTGTCTTCGGCGGTAGCTACCCCTACAATATAATCGACGGGCCATTCTCTGCCCCGGCAGACAAAGGAGTAGGGATTCAGCTGAGCCATGGATACCAGTTTTCCGCCTTCCGCCTTGACTAAAATCCTGTTGTCCTTCACCTTTTCCCCATAGTAATAATCGGCAAAGGCGACAGAATCATCGGGAAACGCCTCGTGCCACAGCTCCCGGCAGCGCTGCTTTTCCTCCTCGTCTGCATAGCGGAGTCCATCCTGCCACACGGCTTTTGCGCTTCCGTCTGCAGATATTCCTCCCAGCTGCGCCGCTGTCAGCTCTTCCTCCGTATCGGCCAGAACCCCTATTTTTTCTGCCCAGTCAAAGCCATTCTCCTGGCCGGTTCCCTGGCCGAAGGAAATCTGCTGCACCAGGTATTTCTTAGCAAAATCAATGGGGCAGTAGGACATTTTCGCCTTTCTGAGGCCTTCCAGGCCCAGATCGTCCTCCCGGTTAACCAGCTCGATTCCAGGAAATTCCTCTAAAAGGAACTGCTGGTTGATCAGCTGATACAGTCCCCGCATCTCCGGATTGGCCTTCTCAATGTGGATGACAGCCATCCGCTCCAGCGGATTATAGCTTCCGATAGAGAACGCTTCCAGCTCCCCGTCCACGTAGATACCGCCCATGCGGATATTTAAGGAACAGCAGTTTCTGAGGATTTCGTGAATGCCCCTGACCTCAAAATCCAGGTGCTCCTCCACGTCCTCTCCCTTTTTCTCTCTCCAGCGGTCCAAAAACTTCCAGACGTCCTGAATGTAGTCGCAGGTCAGCGTCCTGTATTCATATCGTCCCTCATAATTTCTCTTAAAAGCGTTCAAATGGTTTTTCTTTTTGTGAAGCTTCTTTCCGGAAAGAGTTTTCAGAGCCTCGGCGGAATAAATATAATCTGCGGCCCCCTCCTCTTCCTTTACCAGATAATGCTCCGGAGGCAGATTCAGGCACTTCACAGCCTCCTCATCCGCCAGGTTGATTACCAGAGGATACCCCAGCTCTTCATTAAAATACTGTTCTAATGCATGAAACGCTTCCTTCAGATCCTCTTCACGGCACAGGGGCATGGCAGAAAACACCCGTCCCTTATATTCCATCAGCCAGAGAAGGGCTCTGTCCTCCCATATGGCATACCGTACATTATAATACTCTCTCCAGAGAAAGCTCTCCAGAAATACGCTGTCACAGGTTTTATTGCGGCGCATCATATAAAAAGGCGTCAGCCTGTCAATATCTTTAGCGCTGATTGGTTTAAATTCCAGATTCATAGATTAATTCCCTTCCTGGTTTGGATATAGTTTGGAGTTATTATACCACATTCACTAAGCTCGAAAAGACCTCGCTAAGTATTCCTATTATACCATAATTTCTCTCTTTTATGGAAGCGGAAGGACAGGAAAATACCTATCCCGGCAAGCCAGAAAAAATAGTAGAATAATGCAAAAAAATCTATAGGCCTGGCAGCAGCAGTAAAACTTTCACAAAAAAGTTCCACGGCTGTCCGCCAGGTCTATAGATTTTCTTATTTCTTATTCATCCGCTGATGGCAATTATCCTTCAATAGCAATATAGCGGTTCTCTTCCATCTTCTTCTGATCTCTCTTCGGGAAGGAAATCTTTAAGATGCCGTCCTCAAATCTGGCTTTAATATCCTCCTCGCTTATCTGCTCACCTACATAGAAGCTTCTGCTGCAGGAGCCGCTGTAGCGCTCCTTTCTGATATATCTGCCTTCCTTGTCCTTCTCGTCCTTGTCAAGGCCCTTGGCTGCGCTGATGGTCATGTAGCCGTTCTTAAGCTCTGCCGTGACTTCCTCTTTCTTGAATCCCGGAAGGTCAATATCCAGCTCGTAGGTATCGTCCGTCTCTCTGACGTCGGTCTTCATAATGTTCTTTGCGTGTTTTCCATACAGCGGATCGCGCCCCTCGAAGAAATTCCTGTCAAATGGGAAATCCATCCAATCGTCAAATAAATTCTCTCCAAAAATGCTTGGCATTAACATAAAACATACCTCCTATCCTTTCAGATGTTACGGTTCCGTTTCATGGCTGGGACTGTAATATCATCGCCTGCTGTCTGCAGGCTGTTACTTGTTTTTCTGTTATCTGAACTTGGGAAGTGAAACCTTCTTTCAGGCTTCCTTTTTGTTCCCCTTCCTTTGTTCTAGCTGTAATATAACACATATTATTAGCACTGTCAAGAGTTGAGTGCTAATATTTTATTAAAAAAAAATTAAGTGCCTTATTTTATTGATTTTTCTTTGCGTTTACTTTGCATTTTATGCATGCCTAGCCCAAATTATCCAATTTTATCCAACTATTCTTTAAGACTTTCTAATTTTTCTACTCGTCTCATCCCCTCCTCTACTCTTTTATATTCCGCAATATGATTATATACATCTGTCGTAATACTTGATGATGCATGCCCCATAATATACTGTAACACTTTTCCATCAATTCCCGTTTCCGCTCGGCGAGTGCAAGCAGTATGACGTAATGTATGGGATGATATATGTGGTAATAGTATCGTTTCTTTTGATTTTTTTTCGCAAACAGCTTTATTTTGAGCACGAACGATATTATACAACACATTATTATATGCATTTGGCATAATTGGATTTCCATTTTTAGTCAGAAAAACAAAATCCTTATATCCATCTATCTCAGCTAAACAATGTACTCCATTTTTGAAATATTGCTCCCGATATCCAAGAAATGCATCATATGTTTTATCAAATATTGGAATTATTCGTTTCCCAGAATCAGTTTTTGTAGATTCGATATGCAATTTATACCCATCTCCATAATTTTTATAAATAAGCTGATGGTTAATATTTAAGCAGCAATTATCCATATCCAAATCAGACCACTGCAATCCAAGCAATTCTCCAGCACGCAATCCAGTCCTCAAAGCAATCTGCAACATATAATAATAACACTGGTATGTATTGCTATTTTTAACAAATTCTAAAAATATTTCTTGCTCCATAGTAGTCAAAGCCTTTTTTTCTTTCACCACATAACCATATTCCCTGATTCTTGTTATTGCAGCAGGATTTTTCGAAATAATCTCGTCTTGATATAACATTTCAAAAGTAGGATGCAACATAGAATGGATTTCCCTAATCATACTATTAGAGTAACCTTTTTGAGACAATCCGGCATATAATGCCTTGATTTCTGACTGTCTAATATCTCCCACAGAACGCATTCCCAAACTATTCTTAACCAGATTTTCCCAAATCCCCAGATAATTAGATTTAGTACTTCCAGCTAAATGTTTTGTTTTTAAATACCGTGCAAAAGCTTCATTCAATAATATTTTGTTTTCTTCTGAACCCTTTATCACACCTTTTTCAAGTTCTTCTTGATATTCTTTTACCTTTTCACGCAGCTTACTCAATGATTTAGCATAGATACATACCTTTTTTCCTGTTTCTTTATCCTGATAACGATATCTATACCTGATTTCTCCACTTTTCTCTTCGACATATCCCTCTCTTTCTTTTAACAGGTTTCCTTTCGGGTCTTTTCTCCGTTTCATATTTCTATCCTTCCCGCACCTATCAATCTTGCCATGGAAAGGATGCTACCGTCCTATGTGGATAATATAGCATATTTCCCTTTCCATAGCAATTTCTAACTGTTTACAACTATAATTTTTTCGTACTTAAATCCACGCCCCCTTAAGAGGGCGACAATAGCTGTCAGATGGATATACTCAACAGATATTTTCGTACTTTTTCCACTACATACAATGTTCTGTTTCCCACAATTACACGGGCTTCCGCTTCGATTCCAATTTTTCGAGCAGTGTCTCGACCACACGATAATAATGCTGCTAAGCCTTCTACATCCACTGATATAGCATTGGTAGAAGCTAATTCTCTATGTTTTCGTTTCCGCATTTTTCCATCCCCTTCTCTATGCGTTATCTTCTTTATTCTGTTGTCAATGTACTATGTATGTCTATCTGTCTGACACATATAGTATCGCATACCTATTTGCTTTTGTGGGTACATTAATGTACATAATTGCAGAACATTCCTACGAATTTTCGAAATACATGTACGCTTGTATACAATCTTAAAATCTCTACTTGTTTTACAATTAAAAAAATCATTGCTTTTTGCTGAAACATGTTATATTATAAACGTAGTATATGTGTTTTATTCGTTTTCGGGTTTAAGCGTACATTCTTCTTAAAGGGGAAGTGTGCGCTTTTTTGTTGGAAAATCGCACCAGAAATTAAGAAAATATAAGTAAAAAAGAAATTCGGATGTTTTCGAACCGAAAATATTTTATTTTGTACATAGGCCATAGGGATGGACTTGTACACTTTTTGTTTTGGCAAAAAGAAACAAAATTAAGAAAATACAAACTCACGTCAGAACTTCGATGTTACATCGAACGGAAAAATACAAATGTCTAAGAATATATCAAACAAATGCCATGTATGATATGTTACTTACCATTTTAGCTGACGCTGCCCACACCGCAGTATCTCCCCATCTGCATAACTTCAAGGGGATATTAGGAAGGAGAGTTTACGAACATCTCTCTTTGCTCTGTCGCAACTACAAGGATAATGGTAGGGTATCCCAGTATGCACTATTGGAGTACATATTCAAATTGTTGCGCCAAGATTGCTCAACAGATACCCAAAGTGATTTAGAAGATTTGTTTATTAAATCATTGTGCCATCACATGCTTGATATGCAAGTTGACAAGATGTTGCAAGATCCAAAATCAATAAATTATATATTGGATTTGATACATGACAAAATCTTGCAGAACTCAAAATCAACTGATATGCTACTAAACCTGATGATTGACCGGATTTTACAAGATTCTAAATTAACTGATATATTGTTTAAAAAAATCAAAAACAGGTTGCAAAATAATAACAACTAAGAGAGGAGGATATATATTCTTAACATTCAAAAAATGTGTATGTGTATTCCCTATATGTGGTTAATCCATATATGCACTAGCACTATCTTGTTACAGCAGGGGCATCTTATGATGCCTCTGCTTGCATTATAATGCGTATCATAAAGTGCGCTTTATACTATAAGCCAATTTTCAAAAAAGAGAAGAAACTTCTGAGAGTAAGATACGTTTTGGAATTTATTCCAAAACAAAAAGACAGCTACCAAATAAAAATATTTGATAGCTGTCTCGCTTTTCCCTTATCTGTATTCAGATTTGAAATCAATGGCAATCTTATCGAAAACTGTTCTAGTATTTCCGAATTTTCTTACCTGTGCTTCGTCTGGCATGGTGTATCCTGTCTGAATACAATACTGTCCAATCTGCTGATATTTGGTAATATCATTAAAGTCAGAAGTGTTGCCAACCTGTAACATTAAACGATATCCTGGATTGTATTCATATACATTTGCTACAGTGAAATACTTATCTTGTGTGGTAGGTTCGTTTGCAAGCCAGATGCCATCTACCAAGAATAAAGGATAGGTATGTCCTACATCTCCCATCTCCATTGTCTGGAGTCCAACACAGATTGCTAACAAATTCGCAGCTTCTGTGTATCCTTGACATACAGCTTTTCCTTTAACAAGGCAACCATATGCTCCATAGCTTACAGAATTGGACCAACCTGTAGTATACGCTTCATTGGCAGCATCATGGTCGTAAGAAGCCTGATGGATACGATTACAAATGCGAGTAGCCTTTTCTAAATCAGAAGCATTTCTCCAATCAAAACTGTTCATGAACTCCTTGACTTCATTTAAAATGGCATTAGCTTCTGCCGTGTCAGAAATCGCATTTTTATATGGATATCCAGATAATTTTGCAAGAACATCCATGCCATACTGACTTAATCCCACATGATAGGTGGCATCCTTGTGTTCAACAGCTTTTTGGTTAACATAAGCCATTCCTGTCATGCCTGCCGGAACTATTCCTTCACGAATAACATGAGAACCAGCCCAATACCAACATAAAAAGCCATTTTCATTACCGAGATATTTTTCCACACTTCCTTTTAACGGATGCTGTTCATCATAATTCTGAACAGCATTTGTAGCTGTTGACTGCCCCTGAGTCTGAACCACACCATTTACGGTCCATGCACCATCTGCATTTACTGTATAATTATCAGGTGTTACAGTATTGGTAAGCATATAACCGTTTTCATTAAAATAATAGCTTTCGGAAACACCATCACCGTTTCCATCAATCCACTGCCATGTGTTTGTCGGATAGCTGCCGTCATCATTCTGATACCACCACCCATTATTATCGGACTTCCACTGTCCAGCAAATACGGTTGACGAAGCTAACATGCTTAATAACGCTGTTGCTGTTAAAACCTTAATAAAACCCTTTCTCATAATCTTCTCTCCTTTAAGCGTATCAATTCGAATCTTCACAAAAAGCCATATTATAAGTATACCATTGTTTTTTTATTATTCAACCAATATTTTCAACATATTTTATAACATAAATCTTAACATATATTTTATTCCACATTAAACATAGAATATGTTTAATGGAGGAACCCAGACATGAAAGAAAACAAATTAATCATAAAAAAATCGCCCTCTAAAAAAGGCGAAGATGGATACAAAATATTTTCCATACGGATAAAAGAAGAACTAGCAAGCCAGATAGATGCCATTGCTTCAGAAACAGGCCGAAGCCGCAATGAACTGATAGGGAAATTTTTGGAATTTGCAATCAGCCATTGCCAGATAGAAGAATAGGGGGCATATGTGCCCCCATTTCTTATAGATAAACAGTCAGATTCACTTTTACCCTGCATTTTTCTTCGTTAATGGTATTCAGTTTCTGAGCCACACACATCCGATGCCCTTCACTAAGACATTTAAAAACATCCTGCTGCCGGATATATTCCATTTCAATAGCAGCAGTTACTCGTTTATCTGCAATTTCCCCAGCCAGATAACTGCAATAACCATCATCACTGTCACAGGGCTTCTTTTTTGTTATCTTCGTCAACAGTCTGTAATCATCCAACACCGGATTTTTTTCGATTGGACATTCATCCCTAAACTTTTCACAGGTCATAGGTGGAATATCAAATAAAATACGGTCTGTCTGTAGCGGAACGAAACTCCCATTTTTTACACATATGCTTTTTCTCATAGCGTTTTCCCTTGATATACTTTTACAAGCTGCGATACCATTCGCAAGCTGCACCTTTGGTCTGCTTGATTACTCTGCACCATAAAACAGCGTGATGTCAATGGAGCACCGGAAGGTGCTGGCAACGCCCCTGCCATTGACATCTAAGTCTGTTTTATGGTAGTCTCCAAAAAAGCAACCAAATCATTTGTTAGCCTTTCCACGGAAAAGCATCTCGAAAGATATTTACTTTTTCTACCTTGCAAAATCCGTCCTTACTTATCAGTATCATCTCATTCCCCAAATTATTCAGCTTTTCCGGCGGGACAATATAAACAAGCTGCTTACTGTACGTATAATTATTGTCTGCCATTTTTTTCGTATTGATGGAAACCTTAGTAAACCAGTCTTTCCCTATCATCTTGGAAATTTCTTCCGCTGATGCAGGGTCTCTCGCAGATAATACCAGTGTATAAGCTGCGTTGTCCATGATGATTCTACGGTGTTCTAATCCATATATCGCATCAATCTGGCTGATGGACTGAGTAAGCAGGCATATCGTGATTCCCTTACTTCGTAAGGTTGTCATACTGTCTTCAATACTCCGGATTCTACCCAGACGGGCAAATTCGTCTATCAGAAACAAAATCCGTTGCCCGCCCTTGTCTGGAAATTTGGCACTTTCCCGCAGAAACTGATTTACAATCATATTCAAAAATGTTCTCCATGGGTCAATCATTTCTTCTGGTATTTTGATAAATATCCTTCCCCCTTCCAGCAGCATCCCCGGCTGTATCGTCTTCCTGCGGTTCATCACATTCTGGATGCTGCCGTCCACTGTGGTGTTGTATCATAAAAGTTGACACTCTATTCTCAAGGATTTTGAATCTCCTGTGCAACATTTTCTTTATTCTTACTTGATAACAATCTCTCATAGAAAAATGTATTAATCTGTCTTTCTAACTGACAAGTACTCCATTGAGATTTTACTGCTTCATCCATATAAAATTGTCTTGCATTGTCATTTTCCACTCGCATTAAAAGTCGATAATGTGTCCAACTCAATTCGCTACGCAGTGCGTAGCCATTTGGAAAAATCAGATAAAACTATCTCATATTTTTTAAATTTGCGACCGTAAAACCTCTTCCAAAATCCTGTGTCATCTGCTTCGATAATTCTTTGAGTAAACCTGTCCCGTATTCGGCACGTTCTTCTCCATTTTGTTCTTCCACAATAGACTTTCCAATTTGCCAGTAAGCTTCCACCATAGCAAAATTGGCAGTCTGATAAACTTTGTTTCTCGCATTTGTGAGTATTTTCTTAATTTCACTATAAAACGCTCTATCCATCAGAACGACCTCCTTTTAATAATTTTTGCAACAATATCACAACTTTTACAACTCGAAATGCCAATCTGACATTTCAAGTTTCTTCTATAATCAGCTCTTCTAGTTACTTGGATTTTATGGCTTTATTTTACCCTATTTTATACATTCTGCCCACTGTAATCTTAATTTTTAATGTTTAAACCCAATGATTAGGTCGCAATCCACGACCTCATCACCTCCATTTAAACATAAATCAATTCCTTGAGAATAATCTCTTCCGCAATTGCTCTGTGCTGATTAGCAGCTCTTACCCATGCCATTTAATCTGCTTTTTTATCCGGTAATGGTTCTTTTTCTTCCAACTGTTTCAGGATCACTTCTTCCCGTTCTCTGGCTGCCTTATCTACTTCCAGAAGGTGTTCTCCAATTGTATCCTGTAAAAGCATCACCTGATAGGTTGAATTTCGATGTTTTTTCAGATAATCTCTGCGAAGAAAACCATACTTGCCAAGTTGCTCCATCTGCTCACTGGATTTATAGGTGAGATTCGGAATCAGGTATCCATTTACATTCGTGTACGTTAATTTCATTTTATTAGCACTCTCCATTTCTTATCATTTTTTGACCACAAATTTACGACATTTACGACAAATCTGACACTGCTTTACAATACCAGACAAAATGACCGATGCCCTGGAAAACCTGTAAAACAGGCACTTCCGGGATACACAAGACAGGACAAAAATCGACTTCCATTATCAAGAGGTGAGTGCTAATTTTTTTAAATTTTTTTACACCGTAATCTCGATCTGGCAGCCCTCAATCCCCACAACGCAGCTTTCATAATATCCGTCTCCTGTGGTTCTGGGGCCGCTTAGAACCTGGCAGCCGTCCCCTCTCAGCCTCTCTGTCAGCTGATCCACTGCCTCTCTGCTTCCCACGCTGAACGCCAGGTGGATATACCCGGTTCTGGCCAGCTTCTTTTCTTCGTCCTCAAGTCCCGGCTTCGTCATGATCTCCAGTCTGGCTCCGTCCTCGAAGCTGATAAAATAAGAGCGGAAATCCGTCTTTTTGTTGCAGTACAGATCGTTGGAATGTCCCCCGAAATATTTTTCAAAAAATTGTCTCGCCTGCTCTAAATCATTGACATACATGGCGATATGTTCTATTTTCATGCGCTTTCTCCCAGTGTTTTCGTCTGTTCTTCTCATTTTTCCGCCGCAAAGTCCCACGCCTCTCGCACCCAGCCAAACAGCTCCTCGTCAAGCTCTGACTGGCTGCTCAGAACAAAATGCGTCGTCCAGCGGCCGGGATACGGCTCTGTCCGCACTGCGGCGCGGTCGGATTCCAGAGGATAGGAAAGTCCCAAAGTCAGCACCAAATACGGCTCCGGCAGCTCCGCCTTCTTTTTTACCCGCATAAATGAGACGCAGGCGTAGACATGGCGGTTGGAAAACGTAATCTGAGTCTTCTGTACCCGTATCCTCGTCTCCGGAAAACGCCGAATCAGTTCCTCTTCAAGCGCTTCATACAAGGAGTATGCCTCTCTGTGCTGTTCAAAAAAGAACAGCTCGTCCTGCTTTAAGGTATCCATCTATTTTCCCTCCCGTATTTTCCTCACCGTATCCTCTCTGGCCTCCCTGCGGAGCTCCCGCATATATTCGGAAAAAGCTGTCTTGTCCTCCCCATAGGTCTGATTCAGCTCATATTCCATGGGAAGCCAGGTACTTAAATCAGACAGATTGTGCTGCAGCACAGCCTCCAGACTGTCAATGGCCTTATAAATCTTAGCTTCCAGCGTGCTGCGATCCGCCATCTCCTCATAAAGAGACTTCATTTTTTCTGCGTATGGATCAGGCAGGGAAGAAACCCATTCCATAAGAAGTCTCTCCTCCCTCTCCTCATCTGCCTCCGTCTTTTCGAAAGCCGGTATATCTCCGGTAAAGGCTTCTCCCAGATCATGAATCACGCACATAGCCGCCACCTTGTCCATATCTGCGTCTGGAAATTCATCCCGCATGAAAAAGGCCACCAGAGTCATCATCCAGCTGTGTTCCGCCACGCTCTCCCGGCGCCCCTTAGACGTATAGCAATGGCGCGCAGTATCCTTCAGCCTCTCTGCCGTTTTCAGAATTTCTATCAGCTTTCTCGCTTCCATTCCGTCCTTCTCCCTTCGCTTTTCCTTTTGTCCCTCTCCTCTGCCTCTTTCTGTTTCCTGCTGTCAGCTAATCCAGATATTCCAAAAGCTCATATACTCGTTCCTTCGTAAGCTCCGCCGCCTTCTGGCTGACTGCCATAGACTGCAGGGTTCTTCCCTCATAGGCCGCTCCGGCGTCTTCCGCCGCCGCTTCCTTCTGCTTAATCCACTGTCTCTGTTCGCTGAGCAGTTTTTCCATTTCCTGGCTGGTTTTCGACTTCTCCAAAACATCCCACAGCTGATTCAGGGCAGAATCCCACAATTCATAGATCTCCTGGCTCTTGCTGTTTAGATCTGTCTGCGTCAGGGAACTGTCTGTCTCCAGCTCCTCCTCCAGCTTTGACGTCCACTTTTCTGTATTTTCAATAAAGTCTCTGACGCCCTGAAAGCTGTCCCAGCCTCTGAATCCTAACTGCTCCTTTTCATTGTCCAGCACATAGAAGGATAATTCTGTTTCCTCCGCTGCCGACAAGTCATAATATCCAATCCAGCTTCTGAGCTCCTCTGACAGAGATTCCAGAGGCGTTCCAGGCAGATGAATGAGAATCCTGTCCGCCCCGTCCAGGCCGTAAACGTCCGTATACTCGTACAAAATACTGTCTTTTATTTCTCTGGTCCCCGCCTCCTGCTTATATTCCATGGAAGCAATTTTTACGGCATAGGTGTGTTCGTCTATCTTTTCAGGCTCAGTAAACCGCCCTTTAAAATCGCAGAGATAAACCGTTCCGTTGGGATATCCCTCTCCCGTGCTGCCCATATCAGAATCAAAGTATTCTCCCTCAAAGCTTCCGTCCGGCCGGATATCTAAAAGCGTAGACCATCCCCCGGCTCCGCTGGAAAATACAAACTGAATATTTTTCAGATCGTCAAAGGTCAGACCGTCATCCGCCTGCTCCGTATCGTCATAAATAACAAGTTCCTCAGGCCCGCTCTCCTTGGCGCTCTCAGCCTCCGCCTCCCCTGAACTCTCCACAGCCTCTGTTTCTGCCGCAGTTTCCTCTGCTGTCTCCACCGCCGTCTCTTCCTGCCTGCCCGAGCAGCCGCTGAACATCAGAACCGCCGCTGCCGCAAAAGCTGCCGCCGTTATTTTGTCTCTTCTCATCCCCGTATCCTCTCTTTCTTCAAGCCATGGCCACAGCAGACCAGGCCTATATAAGTCCATTATACACGATCTGTCTGGATACAGAAAACAGGAATCTTCCCTCTTCCAAAGAACTTTTTGCATATTTGGCGGTTTTCTTACCACAATATAAAAAAGCTCTTTACCATGCGTCGGTTTTAGAGTATAATAATATCAGTAATCATTTTTATTATAGATTGATATTTTTTTAACTATATGGTTCAAGAACGCTCTACGCGGTTCTTGACTGCGAGAAAAGGAGAATCACTTATGCATATGGTAAAACTGAGAGACGATTTCTACTGGACCGGCGTCACAGACGAGAATCTCCGCGTCTTTGACATCATCATGTACACAGAGTTTGGAACCACCTACAACTCCTACGTTCTGAAAGCCGGCGACAAGACGATCCTGTTCGAGACTGCCAAGGCGAAGTTTTTTGAGGACTACGTTGAAAAGCTGAAGGAAATCGTGGACGTTCACAGCATCGACTATCTGGTAGTCAGCCATACGGAGCCGGATCATGCGGGAAGCGTTGAAAAGCTGCTGGATTTAAGCCCGCAGATGAAAATTCTGGCTACCGGCTGCGCCATCGGCTTTTTAAAGGAAATTGTAAACCGCGATTTTGTCAGCATTCCTGTCAAGGATCACCAGCGAATGGAGATTGGAAATAAAACTCTGCAGTTTTTGATCGTTCCGAATCTCCACTGGCCGGATACCATGTATACCTTTATTGAGGAGGAGCAGATCTTAGTAACCTGCGATTCCTTCGGATCCCACTACGCCCATGCCGGCGTGCTGGCCAGCACGGTTCCCAGCCAGGCGGACTACCTGAAGGCTGCCAAATATTATTACGACTGCATTATTGGACCGTTTAAGCCCTTTATGCTGAAGGCCTTAAACCGGGTGAAAACCATGGATATTTCCATGATCTGCACCGGACATGGCCCGGTTCTCGACACGACAGACTCCATTAAAACGATCATGCAGAAATACGAGGAATGGTCCACTGTGATCAATCCCAATCCTAAAAAAACGGTTATCATCCCCTATGTAAGCGCCTACGGCTATACGAAAGAGCTGGCGGAGAAAATTGCAGAGGGAGTGAAGGACAGCGGCGATATTGACGTGCGCTCCTACGATATGGTGGAGGCGGACAAGGCCGCTGTGGAACAGGAGCTTCTCTTTGCCGACGGTATCCTGTTCGGTACGCCTACCATTCTCGGCGAGGCTCTGGCTCCTATCTGGGAGCTGACTCTCTCTATGTTTGCAGGAACCCACGGCGGCAAATTTGCCGGAGCCTTCGGAAGCTACGGCTGGAGCGGCGAGGGAGTTCCCCACATTTTAGAGCGCTTAAAACAGCTCCGCATGAAGGTGGACGAGGGATTCCGGGTACGCTTTAAGCCAAGCCGTTCCGATCTGGTGGGCGCCTACGAGTATGGCTACCAGTTTGGCTGCCGCGTACTGAATATCGAAGCCTGCAAGCCGAAAAAAACAGGCGCCAGAACTCTGGTGAAATGTCTCGTCTGCGGCGAAATCTTTGATTCTTCCCTGGAGATCTGCCCTGTATGCGGCGTCGGCAAGGAGAACTTCGTTCCGGCTGACATAGAGGAGAATTCCTTCTCCAACAACACGAAGGAATACTACGTTATCCTTGGAAACGGTATCGCCGGCCTGAACGCGGCCAAGGCCATCCGGGAACGGGATAAGACGGGAACCGTTGTCATGATCTCCAACGAGTCCTGCGCCTCCTACAATCGTCCTATGCTGACGAAAACCATGCTGGCTTCCCTGACTGCAGAGCAGATTGCCGTGGAGCCTGAGAGCTGGTATGAGGAAAACGATATCTGCCAGATACTTGGCAGAACCGTGGTCTCTGTCGATACAGAAAAATCTGAGGTGATCCTGGACGACGGAAGCCAGATCCACTTCACCCGCCTGATTTACGCCCTGGGCAGCGAATGCTTCATTCCGCCGATTCCTGGAAGCGGCAGAGAGCAGGTCATCGCCGTCCGCCGCATCAGCGATGTAGAAAAGATATCCGGACTGTTAAAACGCTCTAAAAATGCCGTTGTCATCGGCGGCGGCGTGCTGGGCCTGGAGGCGGCCTGGGAGCTTAAAAAGGCAGGACTTTCCGTCACGGTTCTGGAAGCTGCCCCCATGCTGATGGGACGCCAGCTGGACGCCACGGCAGGATCGATTCTGGAGGAAATCAGCCGGAAAAACGGCATTGCCATCCATACCGGTGTCTCCATCTCTTCTATCGACGGAGACGAGTCAGGCGCTGTAAGCGGCGTTTCTCTTTCATCAGGAGAGACGTTCCCGGCCGATCTTGTCATCGTATCTGCCGGTGTCCGCGCCAACACAGGCCTGGCTCAGGAAATGGGCCTTAAAACAGAGAAGGCAGTAGTTGTAAACAGCCGGATGGAGACGGGAATGAAACACATCTACGCCTGCGGAGACTGCGCTGAATACAAGGGGGCTAACTTCGCCATCTGGCCGGAGGCCTCCGAGCAGGGCCGCGTCGCTGGAGCCAACGCGGCAGGCGACGATCTGGAATACCGCCCGGTTTCCTCCGCTCTTACCTTTAACGGCATGAACACCTCCCTCTATGCTGCCGGAGACAATGGAAAGAATCCGAATCTCCTCTATAAGACCGTAGAATTTAAAGATATGGGCAAGGAGCAGTACAGAAAATTCTACTTCCTGAACAACCGTCTGTGCGGCGTCATTCTCATCGGAGATCTGTCCCAGATGGCCAGAATGTCGGAAGCTCTGGAACAGCACGCCTCCTACAAAGAAGTAGCCAAATAGCATAAAAAGTCTCAAAAAAGCGGGACTGTGCACCCATCGGCACAGCCCCGCTTTTTTCTGTATGTTATGTTTATGCATGCTTATGTGCTGTATTGACATGCCTGCTCTGCCAGCTGAGCTATCTGGCATTATATTCCAGCTTTTCTTTCCCTCTTTCTCATTCCCTCATACACTGCCAAACCGGCCGCCATGACGGCGATACTGCCCAGAGACATAAGGGACGCCCGGATCCCCGCCAGACACAGCTGATTGACAATCACAAATACGCCGCTTCCAATGGCGATGGCCGGCGTCAGCGGATAGCCTGGAACCCGGTAGCTTCTCTTCACATCCGGCCTCATATTGCGATAGCGTATCACCGCCATGAAGGTAAGCGTATAGAAGGTCCAGCTGGAAAATACCGCCAGATCCGTTAAAAGATTAAACTGCCCGGTCATGGAGAGAAGGCTTCCTAGCGCTCCTATCAGCAGAATGCAGTTTCCCGGAACGCGGTTTTTATTGAGCCTTGAAAGACTCCTGCTGCCTGGAAACAGTCCCTGAGAAGCCATAAAATAGGCCACCCTGGAACCGGAAAATACAAACCCGTTGCACGCGCCGAACACGGATATCACAATGCCTGCGGATACCAGCTTTCCGCCGGCCTCCCCAAACAGAGCGACAGCCACCGCGGAGGCCGGAGCCGGAAGCTTCGCCATCTCCTCCGCCGGAAGCACCTGCAGATATGCCAGATTCATCACAAAATAAACGGCTGTGATAATGGAAACGCCGCCGATAATCGCTCTTGGCAAATCTCTCTTTGTATTTTTCATTTCCCCGGAAATAGCTCCCACAGCGGTCCATCCCTCAAAGGCAAACAGCACTGCCACCATCAGCTGTCCCACGGCGCTCACCGGGTTCACTCCCTCTCCCAGCAAAGGGGAAAAGGCCGGATAATGTCCCTTCCCCCACAGAAAACCAAATACCATGAGAAGGATCAGAGGAATCATCTTACAGATGGTAAATACCACCTGAACGCCTCCGCCCACCCTGGAACCTAACGTATTCAAAAAGACAATCAAAAGAATTACGCCTACCGCGCAGGGAACCACAAAACCGTCCCCGATAAACAGCGCCGCCTGCTGAGCGCAGGCCACGGCCAGGGCCGAAACCATGGCCGGATAAAACAAAACAACCTGCACCCAGCCTGCCAGAAAGCCTGCCTTAGGCCCGTAGACACGGCTTAGATAAGTTGGAATTCCTCCTGTCTCCGGAAATAAAACGGCAATCTCCGCAAAGGTAAGAGCCGCCGCTATGCTCACCAGCCCTGTAATCACCCAGGCCAGCATTCCAAGCCCTGGCGCTCCTCCGGTCACCGTATAGATCGCCTGAGGCTTAAAAAAGATGCCGGAACCAATCACGCAGCCCACTACTGTGGAAATTGCTGTGGGCAGGCCCAGATTCTGGTGCAGGCCGGCAGAACTCTCTGCACTCTGTTTTTCTATCTTCTCCTTTTCCATGGCATATGTTCCTCGTTTTCTTTCTGCTTTCTCTTGTGCTTCGCAGCATTTTGACATCTATGATATCATTTTTAAAAACACACGGCAACCAGTATATCTGTTAAAATTCTTGGCCTTCTGTTAAAACACAAAAAGCCCTGCACAGCAGATTCCCTTAAGAATCTGCCACACAGGACTCTGTAAAATTTTTCCCCTCCACTAATTCAGGCAAACGCCGTGTTTCTTCTCAATCGCCCTCTCGATGGCCTTCTCAATCTCCATAATCGGGATGATCATGACGGACAGGAACAGCGCAGCGCCGTACTCCATCAGAGAAATATGCTCAAACTCAAAGGCTTCCCTGAGAGCAGGCACGTAAATCACCACCGTGGTGCATACCAGGGAGGCGATAAAGGACCATACCAGATATTTGTTCTGCCTTGGAAGTGCAAAGATAGAATGTCTTCTGGAACGCATGTTGAAGGAGTGGAAAATCTCCACCATAGAAAGCGTCAGGAACGCCATCGTCATGCCGTCAGGAGACTCTGTAATCTCCCACACGCCTGCCTCCATGTAATGTCCTAAGAAGTAAGCTGCCATTGTGAGAATCGTAATGACAACTCCCTGGAATACAATGTCAAATCCCATTCCATTTGCAAAAATACCGTCCCTGGAATCTCTTGGAGGTCTCTGCATGGTATCCTTCTCCGCTTCCTCCATTCCCAGGGAAATCGCCGGGAAGCAGTCTGTAATCAGGTTGATCCAGAGCAGATGGACTGGTTTTAAAATAGTAAAGCCCATCAGAGTCGCCGCAAATACGGAAATTACCTCCGCCAGGTTTGCGGAAAGCAGGAACTGAATCGCCTTACGGATATTGTCGTAAATCCTTCTTCCTTCTGCCACAGCCGATACGATTGTGGCAAAATTGTCGTCAGCCAGAACCATGTCGGCCACATTTTTCGTAACGTCAGTTCCCGTAATTCCCATGCCAACGCCGATATCTGCAGATTTGATAGACGGAGCGTCGTTGACGCCGTCTCCTGTCATGGCCGTAATCTTGCCCAGCTTCTTCCAGGCCTTTACAATCCGCACCTTGTGCTCCGGCTGGACTCTGGCGTAAACCGAATAGTTCTGAATGGTCTGAGCCAGCTCCTCATCTGAAATTCCGTTTAATTCAGCGCCTGTAATGGCCTTCTGGCCCTCATCCAGGATTCCCAGCTGCTTCGCAATCGCTACCGCCGTATCTCTGTGGTCGCCCGTAATCATAATCGGTCTGATTCCAGCGCTGCGGCACTCGGCAATAGCAGCCTTTACCTCCGGGCGGATTGGATCAATCATTCCAGACAATCCCAGATAGATTAAATTCTTCTCAATCGCCGCCGGAGCCGTATCTTCCGGCATGGTGTCATAAGTCTTATAAGCGGCGCAGAGCACGCGCAGGGCCTGATCTGCCAGCTTCTTATTTTCCTCCAGGATGTGTTTTTTCACATCCTCAGTCATAGGCACTTCCCGTCCGTCCACATAGGCCCTGGTACAGAGCTTTAATACCTCGTCCGGCGCTCCTTTTGTAAACTGAATCAGACCGCCGTCCGGATTTGTGTGGATAGTGGACATCATCTTTCTCATGGAGTCAAAAGGCGCTTCCCCTGTTCTTTCATACGCTTTCTTGAGCTGATCCTTCGGCATTCCCGCCTTTAAGGCGTCGTTTACAAGGGCGCACTCTGTCGGCTCTCCCACAGCCTCTCCGTTTTCCAGCTCCGCGTCGCAGCAGAGAGCCATTGCCTTGATCAGGAAAGCTTCATCTGATGAGGAATGTTCCACCACGGTCATCTTATTCTGTGTGAGCGTTCCTGTCTTATCAGAACAGATAATCTGAGTACAGCCCAGCGTCTCCACTGCCGTCAGTTTTCTGATAATCGCATGATTTTTCGACATTTTTGTAACGCCGATGGATAACAGAATCGTCACTACGGCAGCCAGTCCCTCCGGAATTGCCGCTACAGCCAGGGATACTGCTATCATAAATGTGTTGAGCACCAGGCCGCTGTCTGCGCCAGCTCCGCTCATGATGCTTCTGGCAATATTTACACCAAATACCAGAACACAGATGCCCAATACCATGATGGTCAGAATCTTGGAAAGCTGGTTTAACTTAATCTGAAGAGGCGTCTCCTCCTCCTTGGCGTTTGCTATCGCGTCGGCAATCTTGCCCATTTCCGTATCCATTCCTGTAGCGCAGACAACTGCCTTGCCTCGTCCGTAGACTACAATGGATCCCATGTACACCATGTTTTTCCGGTCGCCTAACGGCACGTCTCCGTTTTCAGCGGCAGAAACCGGGGACTCCGTCTTCTCCACTGCCACAGACTCTCCAGTCAGAGCGGCCTCCTCCACCTTCATAGAAGCACATTCAATAATTCTCGCATCTGCCGGAACAGAATCTCCGGCTTCCAGAATTACAATATCGCCTGGAACCAGTTCCTCTGATTTTACTGTCATCTGATGACCGCCCCGGATCACCTTGGATGTAGCCGCCGCTATCTGCTGCAGCGCCTCAATGGCCGCCTCAGCCTTGGATTCCTGGTACACGCCCAGAACCGCGTTGATCACGACTACCAGCATGATGATAATGGTATCTGCAAAGCTCTCTCCCTGGTGAATCGCCGTGATTCCAGACACAACAGCCGCAGCTATCAGCACCAGAATCATCGGATCCATCAGCTCTGACAAAAACTTGTGCAGAAGACTTTCTTTTTTGCCTTCCTTCAGCTTGTTAGGACCGTGCTCCGAAAGCCGCTTGTCTGCTTCCTCACGCGTAAGTCCGCTTTCTGTTACATCCAGGCCCTTCATCACCTCTTCATAGTTCAGAAGGTATTCTTTCCTGTTTTCACTCATACGTCCTTCCATCCTTTCTCTCTGTATTTGAACTTCTGTTTAGCGTCAGGGTACAAGGAACAACACGCCTCATACAAAACTCCGGCCCTCCCCAGCCTTTTGGCCGGATGAGAAACAGTTATTCTCTAGTATTCCCCAAAAAAGGAATTTAAAGAATTCCGCGCACGTCCTTTGAAAAAGAAAAAGACTCTCAGCATATGTTTCATATGCTAAAAGTCTTGTCTTCCTGTAAAAAAGTAAAGCCGTATACAGAAATCATACAGCCACCGGCCGGACAGCCGGGAATTGTTGACTGTACGAAGATAACTACTCCCTTTTAACTCTGTATTCAGAAGTTCTTCTTGTTCATCTCTTATTGTATAACATCTGTTAAAGAAATGTCAATAAAATTTTTTTCTTGTGGCAGACCTTTCGTTTTTCCTGTATGATAGCCTTAGAATTATTTTTCATTTTACAGGAGTATTATTATGAGTCAAGAACTTCCGCCTGTTTCAGGCCCTTTAAAAATATTGAGCATCACTGCCCAGAAGCCCCACAGCACTGGCAGCGGCGTATATCTGACCGAGCTGGTTCAGGCTTTTCACCGCAAAGGCTGCCGTCAGGCCGTTCTGGCCGGCATCTGCCGGGATGATTCTGTATGCTTCCCAGACAGCGTTTCTTTTTATCCCGTTTATTACCAGTCAGAGCAGCTTCCCTTTCCCATCTGCGGAATGTCCGATGAAATGCCCTACAAAAGCACGCGGTACCAGGATCTGACCCCTGAAATGACAGAGCAGTTTTTCACTGCCTTCAGGGCCTCTCTGAACCGCGCCCTGGCAGAATTCCAGCCAGATTTGATTCTCTGCCATCACCTGTACCTGCTGACTGCCCTGGCCAGGGAAACGACGCTTGCTTCCAGTTCTAATGAATCTTCTGATTTCCGCCCCAAAGTGGCCGGTATCTGCCACGGCTCCGATCTGCGCCAGTTTAAGAAAAATCCCCTGGCACGCGATTACATCAGAGAGCAGATCCGAAACCTGGACACCATCTGGTGTCTCCACCAAGAACAGAAACAGGAGATTCTGCGTCTGTTCCAGTGCAGCCCTGAAAAGGTTAAAATTCTTGGAACTGGCTACAACAGCCAAATCTTTAAAAAGACGGCTGAAAAAGCCCCAAAAAAGGAAGAGCTTCCAAAAAACAGCCCTGTGCTTTCCTCTGATTCAGGCTCTATCCGCCTGATATTTGCCGGAAAGCTTTCCGAAAAAAAGGGCGTAAAAAGCCTGCTCCGGTCTCTCCGTCTTCTGCCTCCTGATCTGGCAAAGCGGCTGACTCTTACCCTGGCAGGCGGCTGGGGAAATGAGCAGGAATTTCAGGAAATCAGACAGCTGGCAGACCAGAGCCGTGGCTGTCCCTGTCCGGTAGATTTTCCTGGAAGACTGTCCCAGACAGAACTGGCCAGGCAGATGAACCAGTCGGATCTGTTTATCCTTCCCTCCTTTTATGAAGGCCTTCCCCTGGTTCTTATCGAAGCCCTGGCCTGCGGTCTCAGACCTATATGCACCGATCTCCCCGGCATCCGCCCCTGGATGGATGAAAACATGTCGGGCCATGGTATTCTCTTCGTAAAACCGCCTGTCATGGAAAATGAAGACGAACCGGACGCCGCCTCTCTCCCGGCCTTTGAGGCAGAACTGGCGGCAGCCGTGGCCCAGGCGGCCCAGGCCGCTTTCTCTCTGCCGGAAAACCTGGATGCCAGTCTGCAGAACCTCTCCTGGGACGGTTTGTGCAGGCGGCTGTTAGACGATATGACCGAACAGGCAGTGTAGATAAACATTAAAAGTAAACAGGAAAAAAGAGAAATCTGAAAACGAGGTGTCCAATATGAATCCATTGAAAATCAGAACTGTTGTTTTTGGGAAAGGAAGCCCTAAAATCTGCGTTCCCATTGTGGGCGTCAATCGAGCCGAAATTCTGGCTGCCGCCGCCGCTCTAAAGGAAACGCCCGCTCATGTGGCAGAATGGAGAGCCGACTGGTGTTCCGATATCCTGAATGAAAATGGAACGCCAAACCTGACTGCTGTCACAGATATTTTAAGACAGCTGCGGGCCGTTCTGGGCAATATGCCTCTGCTTTTCACCTTCCGCACCGCCGCAGAAGGCGGCGAAAGAGACATTGATTTCCAGAGCTACAAAGCCCTCAATCTGGCCGCTTCCGGCGAGGGACTGGCAGATCTAGCAGACGTAGAGCTTTTCACTGCCGGAGACGCAGCGGAAGCTTTTATTGAAGAACTCCATAAGCGCGGTGTTAAGGTCGTCGTCTCCAGCCACGATTTCCATCAAACGCCTGACGAGGAGGTTTTAATCGACCGCCTCTGCGCTATGAGAAAAATCGGCGCAGACCTGCCGAAAGTCGCAGCGATGCCTCAGAGCCGGAAAGACGTCCTGGTTCTTCTGAAAGCCACAGAAACGGCCTCTTCCATTCTGGACTGCCCCATTATCACCATGTCCATGTCCGGCGCCGGAGTGATCAGCCGCCTCTGCGGCGAGGTGTTCGGATCCGCCATGACCTTTGGATCTGCCGGAAAGGCTTCCGCTCCAGGCCAAATGGACGTACAGGATTTATCCGTTGTGCTGGAACTGCTCCACAAGAGTCTGTAAATCTGCATCTGATATTGTCAATATTAGTTGACACATTTTCCTCAAGGATATCACTGACTA
>ENA-OPWX01000115-OPWX01000115.1-human-gut-metagenome-genome-assembly--contig:-NODE-115-length-73147-cov-13.648594_pt1 | contig 73147 bp, 52 predicted proteins | sample MGYA00241514_ERZ502020 | MGnify/ENA primary metagenome ERZ502020 (study PRJEB25962, sample SAMEA2042105) | human gut metagenome | biome: human gut; feature: human-associated habitat; material: faeces... | reverse complement strand
AAGTATCTACAAGCTATCCTCGCGTGCCCCGCGATTCTTTTGCCCGGACACGGGCGCATTTTCTTACTTATTGTCCGGATACGGACAGTTTATACTGCCAGCATCCTTCTTGCCTCTTCACGGATATTGATCGCTGCATTTCGATCTCTGTCCATCTCATTTCCACACGTGCAGCGGTATACTCTTTCGGATAATCCCAGCTCTCTTTTTATCTTTCCGCATTTACTGCATTTTTTGCTTGAAGGGAAAAAGCGGTCTATCTTTACTAATTTCTTTCCCTTCCAGGTAAGTTTATAATCCAGCATATTCCGGAACATCCCGTATCCATTATCCTGTACACTTTTCCCAAAGTGCAGGCACTGGCCCATTGCTTTCATATCAATATCTTCTACCGCGACTATATCGTACTGGTCTGTGATCCTGCGGCTCAGTTTATGCAGATAATCCTTTCTCTGGTTTCGTATTTTTTCATGGCACCTGGCAACTTTCTTTTTCTGCCGCACATAATTGCGGCTTTCTTTTACACATCTTGACAGTTTACGCTGCTCCCTTGCCAGCCTTTTTTCATTTCTTCTGAAAAATCCTGCTTTTTCAAGCTCAATCTCTTCTGAAAACACTGCCATCCCCTGCATCGCATAATCAATCCCCAGTATTTTGGCATTGCTGTAATCTTCATCTGCTGCTTGGTTTTCGCAGCTGTATCCTTCATACAGCAGACTTGCAAAATACTTTCCGGACGGCTCCATACTGACTGTCACTGATTTCAGACAGCAGTTTTCTGCAGGCTCCCTGTGTTTTTTCATGGAAATCCATTTTAATTTGGGAAGCCGGATCCGCTTATCTTCTACCAGAATATTTCCGTTGACTACATTTGTTGTGTAGCTGTTTTTGGAGTGATGTTTTGACTTGAAACGTGGAAATCCAACCTTGGGATCACGGAAAAAATTCTTATATGCTTTCTCCAGATGAAGCTGAACATTTGCCAGTGCCAGCGAATCTACTTCTTTCAGAAATGAATACTCCTTTTTATACATGGCTGGTGTATTTTTTAACAGTTTTTTCGTCTTTTTATACTCCCGGATCTTGTCATTAAGCATCTGGTTATACAGAAAACGGCAGCAACCAAATGTTTTTCCCAGAAGTATCTTCTGTTCTTCTGTTGGATAGATCCGGAAACGATATGCTATGTTCAATGCTTTTTCTCTCCCTGGGTTTCGATGTATTGACGGATTACTTCAACTGGTGCGCCTCCTGCCGTCAAAAGGCAGAAACTCTGACTCCAGAATGCTTCTTTCCAAAGTTTTTCCCGGATTTCCGGATACTCTTTTTTCAGCAGCCTGCTGCTGGCACTTTTATATGCATTGATAAATTTACTGAGTTCCGTTTTAGGCTGTGCACGAAACATTACATGCACATGGTCAATATCATGATTCCATTCCTCCAAAACAATTCCATATCGGGGTGCAATATATTCCCATATTTCTTTTGCTCTTTCTGAAATTGGGTCATTGATAACTTTTCTTCGATATTTTACCACCATGATCAGATGATAATACATCAAATATACTGAATGTGCATTGTGATCTATTTTTTCCATAAAAACAGTCCTTTTTTGATCTTTTACCTTATCGACTGATTCTATTATACCATGAATCGCGCTGCGGAACAAGTGTTCTTTTCTGTTTTTTTGCAATTCATCTCCCACCTATAGAGGAAGAAGAATTCTTGCTATATATTATGTTAAACTGTTCGTAAATCAGGTAAATAGAAATTTATAACTTTCTCCAAATAATCAGTTTTAGGATAATACATACGACCACCACAACAGCCACCAAGGCACCATCCAACAGTAACTCTGTGTACCACGGTGCAGATTGCATGACATATAGATTTGGATAGGTTTTAAAATGCCAAAATTTATAAATTCCGAACCCAATGAAAACTCCTATGAATGAACCGATAACGATGTTTAAAAAACAATTCAACTTTCTCAGCATGGCAGTGCCCCCCTTTCCAAATTCCAATTTATTTCTTCTCATTGTTTTTGATAGCTTTTAGAATACAAATTCCCATTGCCAAAACAGGAAGCAGCACCCTAAGAGTCCAAAATCCTTGAGAATCACCAAAATCACTCTTAGCATGACCATCAAATAAAAAAAGCCAAACAAAAAAGTAAAACTTATTATGTTTGGCTAGGTCAACTTGTTATTTTTTATCACTTCTTATGGTTGTATTATACTATATATTCCTCTATAGTAAAACAATTTTTTATATTATTTTTAATTTTAATATTATATTTCTACTATCATCAATTTTTCAGATATTTTCAACGCATAAACAATGCTATTAACTACAATATTTCCGGAAAATTCATCATAGGTTTGTGTTGCCACAAAGAAACGCTAGCTCTGAAAATCAAAGCCACCGTTTCAAATGGGCGTGTTGATAGGCTGCTATACGATGGCTTTTTTTCTTTTGCCGTCATGCGGCAGATAATCAATTCATTCTATTTTGAACTTCTTTTATGCTACCGGATGTCTGCACTAGAAATGAATCGCCAAGAATGTAAACACAAATAATTCAATTCCTGCCGAGATCAAAATAACATACGGTGTCCAGAAGCTCATTCCACCGATATGCAGATAGTTAAAATTCGCCAGCTGATAAAGGAAATTGTTCTGCATACCAATTCCGGCAGATGGAAGTATGGTGGAGAACCATGTTGCTCCCATCGCCACATAAGCAAAAAGCGGCATGAAAAGAACCACAATAGAGATCAGTAAAACCGTCAGGGTATCTTTAAACTTCGCAGACAGGAATAGCGTACAGCTAACCGTTGCTAATACGGAGAGCAAGCCTGCTGCGGCAAGAATTATCTGCAACTGTCCCAGATTGATGTTTGGCAGGTTAATGATAGAGTATAGCATCTGGAATGATGTTTTTAAGCAATCCGTACCGAACGCTGCATCTAAAAGAAGCTGCCCACTACGGACAGCCTCTTCTCTATAATAAGATTTTCATTACTGATATATGTCCACCAATCCTGTTTTTAACATTGAATCTGAAAACTCATATGCAGCTCCATCACCGTTAAAATTCAGATACATATTATTCAAGTCATTCTCATTTACGATCCATGCCATATTCACCTGTATACTCTCACCAGGTTTTAATGAAGAAATATAGTTTCCTCCATTTCCATAATCCTCTGATATACTGTTGTATGTCATTTCAGCTGTACGTGCAACACCATCCCATATAACACGATCGTAGTCATCTCCGGACGGTTCTGTCGGATCGTAAATTTGATATGATCCATCTTCATGGTCCATCAACAGCAATGTACCAATATAAAGCATATGGTTAATTTCTTCATCTGACTTATTGGTATAAGTAACTGTCGCATAGACGAGCTTTTGTTTCACACTTTCTGTTTTTACAATCTCATCCACTGAATCAATGCCATTACCGGACTTAATATAAGACAGCGTATTATTTACTAAATTTCCATCAGTTCCAACTGCATCAGTCCATTCTTCCGGCACATTATTCTGACCAAGCAGCTGCAGATTGTCCTCCACCTGAACAGCATCAACACAAACTGAAATTTTATCATTTTCAATATAGTTGCCATCTCTGTCTTCACCAGATGCTGATATATCAAACACTTCACCAATCTGATGCATTAGCAATTTATTATCTGCAATAGAAGTCATCACTGCTTCTCCCGATGATTCTTCAGGGGATACCATTTCGCTCCACGTATACAAACCAGCGGTTTCAATCATTGTATCATTTTCAGTGATTACAAGGTTTTCTACCACTTTAATGGCATCCTCTTTTGAAATATCATCACCGATATAAACAGTAATTACACGATATACATCTGGGCGAAGAAGGTAAATCCTTTGATTAAAAGATCCATCCTCTGCCAGGTCATTATATTTAAGATATACACCTTCATAATTGCCAAAAGTTCGTTCCTCACAGTCAACAACATTCTTATCTTGCATTACTTTGCTCAAATCATCCTCGTCTAAAAGCACAGATGCAAAGCTGAATCCTCCGGTTCGATCATGCTCAGGATATTCCAGATGAAATTCATCAATCCATTCCATTCCTTCTGGAATATATCCTGCTGAGATATCTATATCATGAATTCTTTCAGGAAGATTAATTTTCCCTGTGCTGCCATCCGCCTTAATTCCCGTTACGATACTGTAGGCTCCTTGTTTTTCTAAAAACATATGATATAATTTGGTACCTGCATAGACTATGGTCGATGTAGCCAATACACATACGGCTATTGCTGCAGCCACTCTGGCACCTGTCCATTTTTTCACTCTCCTTGTCTGAATATTAACCACCTTCGTGTCCTGTAGCTGTTTTTTCACTTCGCTTTGGATCATCGTGTGGATGAACTCCGGAGTTTCAGGAATATCTTTTTTCATATCTTCTAACCTCATACTGTCAACTCCTCACTTTCCTGTAAATTACGCTTAAGCTTTCCCCGTGCTCTGGCAAGTCTTTTTTGAACTGCTCCCTCGGTTATCTCAAGAATCTGCGCAATCTCTTTTATGTTGAAATCCTCAATATAGTACAGAATAACTGGCATTCGTAATTCTTCTTTCAAAGAATTTACGGCTCTGTACAAGTCGCTATAGTCAGTTCTCTGATCTGTCTCAATTTCTGTCATTTCACTCATCCCTTCCAAAGAAACAAGTTTACTCGACTTTCTCAAAAGAGTATAACACTCATTGATCAATATACGAATCAACCAAGTCTTGGCATATTTGTCATTTCTCAAAGTTCCAATCTTTGAAAATGCCTTAACAATCGTTTCCTGAATAGCATCCGCACAATCTTGATCGTTAATTAAAATTGTTTTGGCAGTAGAATACAATTGTCTCTCTGAATTGAGAATCAACGTCCCTAATTCTTCTTTGGTCACTTTAACACCACCTTCTTTAGCCGGCCGGCAATTTTCATTTACATAGATTAGACGTACAGTTTTTCAAAATATCCCCAAATAAACTTTATTTTTTTAATAATAGAGGAAATAAATCTTTCCCCTCTGTTGACATTATACACCTGTCTTACTTCTTACCCATATACAATTGTGAAGGCTTTTTCCAACGTCGGTACATTAAAAAACGATAACTATGCCCGGACCTGGTTAATCCGTATCTTAATCAACGAATGTTACAGCCTTGTGCGTAAATCCAGTAAATTTATCCCATTGGAAAATCTAGCTGACAGACAGGAGCCGGAATCATCAACGGTATCCAAACAGATTTTGGTTTTTTGCACAACATCAAAATCAAAGAAAGAGCTTGCAGCATTTTGCGGCTTCAAAGATTTAAGAAACTTCATTTTGAATAAACAAAGGAGCAGGGCATTGGGTAGCATCCCCATTGTCCTGCTTCTTTGTTTATTCTGTATAGATGTTCCCATTCTCATCCGTCCAGGTGCCATCACCATTGTCTGTGTATCCGACCCCATCTGCGTCACAATAGTAATAATCTCCGTTTGTTGTTTCTTTTACAGTAACGGTACCGTTACTGCCCTGGAGTTCATGCTGTTCCAGTTGGTTTCCGGAATAATAATCTTCGTCATTCCAGGTACGATATGAATTGCCATTAGCATCTGCCCAGTTTCCATCTCCCTGATAACTGTATCGGCTCCCATAATCATCAGAATAGGTCCCATCTCCGTTATCGTAAAGAACTCTGGATTCTTCATCTCCTCCACCCGGTGCTACAATTGATGCTACACCGGAGGCAGTACTGAATCCACTGGTATATGGTACGCCTGCTGGCAGACTCTCATAAGATGAAACAGACCCGTTATTGTCAGAGGTAATTCCATCATCGGTCGTTTCACTTACCTGTCCGCTGTTTTCCATGACAGGTTCATCGTTTGTTTCCGCATCTGTTTTTTCCTCTTCGTCTACAGAATCCTCTGTATCTGCAGTCTCTGTCACTTCTCCTTCGTCCTGTGTTTCAGCAGCTTTCTGCATAGTTACCATTTCAGAAAACGGTGCGTAATCCGGTACATTATTTTTCTCTGGATCTGCATTTTTTTCAATACCAGACTTCTCCGTCTCTACTGAAACTGTATCTGTCCCGGCAGAAACATTAAATACCAGATTACCGCCTGCAAACAGCAACGTCACAAGAATTCCCGGAAGAATTCCTCTGCGAAGCTTCCGAATGTTCACCATATACAGAATCCGATCTTTAAACACCATTTCGCTGTCATTAAGACTTGCTGACACATATGGAATCTGACTTTCCATGGCCACTGTCCTGAGAAGCAGCTGTCGATATAATTTATGTTCCTTTTTATTAACTCTGCGAACAACTGCTGCGTCACACAGATTCTCAATATCCTTATCCGCTTCTTTCAGCATGATAAGAAGAAAGGGATTGAACCAGTATATCGATGCACAGATTCGAAGGAGCATCTTATACCAGAGATCCCGATGGCAATAATGTGTAAGTTCATGGTAAAAGATAAGTTTTCTTTCTTCTGCTGAATACCCGGTTGCTGGTAGATACAATTTTGTATGAAAAAGTCCCGCAAGAAGCGGTGTGGTAAGACCTGCGTTTTGCCTGAGCTCCGGTATTCTGCGTACGTGCTTCTTTTGACACGCTGCACGGTACATCTGAATACTCACCGGATCACTTACCTGCAGACTCATCCGTTCCAGATTCCTTATAGAAAAATAATATGCCAGCAATTCTCCTGTCAGTTTAAGTACCGCTACACTCAGCCAGACAGCAGCAAAAATCACAGCCACAATTCCCAGCCATTTATCTGATTCGTACCTGACAGTTCTCTTTTGTTCCGGGATTTCTGTCAGATTTTTCATGTCATTGCTCGCAGATGATACGGTTTCTGTTATCTTCTGACTTTCCTCTGGTCTGACTGCGTAATCCGTTATCTTCGGGTTTTGCGTATTCTGTTGACTGCTTCTAAGTACTTTGAAATCCACCAGTGCCAGATTCTCCGGAAGGCGCACCGGAACACAAAGGCTTATCGTAATCAACAGCCAGATAAAGTACTTCCATCTCGCTGATACACGTCCTTTAAACAGAGTCGCAAGCACTTTTACCAGTAAAATTACTACTGCTGCAATAATATTCAGTTTCAGAATGTGCAGAACAAGAACATCCATAATTTGCTATTCCTCCCTGTCCTCCAGGTTCTTAAGAAATTCACTGAGATCCTGGACTTCTTCCGAGCTGATCTTCTTTCCATGATAAAGTGAAGTTACAAACTTTTTTAGTGAATTCCCATAAAGCTTCTCAAGAACACTCTGGCTTTCATGTGCCTGATAATCTGACTGCGAAACCAGGGGTGTATACAGATTCATTTTTCCCTGTTTCGTCACTTCCACGAAATTTTTGTTCTCCAGTCTGGTCAGCAATGACAAAATTGTTGTTGATGCAAGATTTTTCTTCATATTGATCACTTTCTCAATCTCCGGTCTGGTCATCGGCGGAGTATTATTCCAAAGAACGAGCATAATATCCAGCTCTGATTCCGGAAGTCTCTGGTAAGTTTTTTTCACTTTTTCATACCTCCTGTTACATATTTTCTACAAATGTAGGAATAATTCTATTTTACCACGGTTCACGGAAATGGCAAGGGCTTTTGCACAATTTGCAAATACCCTTGCCATTCCTGCAGCTACTAACCACTATCAGCCTATTTCTGTATAACTGTTGCCATTTTCATCACTCCATGTCCCGTCTCCGTTGTCCGTAAATCCTGTACCATTTTCGTCCTGGAAATAATAATCACCATTTGTAGTTTCCGTAACCGTTACAGTATTACCGTTTGCATCCTGAAGGTCATGCTGTTCCAATGTATGTCCCAGATGATGAGTGTCATCATTCAGAGCTGAGTAGGTATTTCCATTTTCGTCGGTATAAGTTTCATCCCCATTATCGGTATAGTTCATTCCATCATCTCCACGATATTCACAAGAATAATCTTTGTGAAGAATGTAATTAATCTCAATGGTATTTCCATCACTGTCAACTAATGTCATTGGTGAGGTAGTAAGGATATCTGAATCTCCTCCTGACTTCTGACTGGCAGTATCTGTAGTTGCCTTATCAGAATCATCAGACGAATCATCTGTCTGGTTTTCGTTCTCCTGTCTGGTAAGCGAAGGATTTCCGGGATAAGAAATATATTCTACAAATTTTCTGACGTCACTGATGTCATCTGCATCTTTTGCATATCCCACTGCCATATACAGGCTATTTCCCTCTGAATAAATTGTCTGATAGCAGGCATCGTATGTGTCATTGCATTTGGCAATCCCTGTTTTGACATCCTCCAGTGAATATTTATAGATATTTACATAATCATTTCCGTTCGTATAGCTTGCATAGGTACCTTCAGTATCTGCTTTTTCCCATTCAGATCCAGCCGGCGGCTGTGTATAGAAATCGTTATTTCCTGCTGCCATAACCGTTGCAGCTGAAAAAATCCCAAGTGTTGCTACCGTCATAAGTGTCATAAATTTTGTCTTCATCGTGGATTCTCCTAGAATTTTATTTTCTACATCTGTAGAAGTTAATTGTATTCTACAACTGTAGAATACAATTGTCAATTCTTTTTTTATCATCTCAGTTTAACCTATATTATTCACGGCTATGCCGTGAATAATATAGGGTTAATTTATACATTAAATTCTGTATTGCAGTTGTAACAGCAAAAAAGGAAACCAAAACTATTCTGTGAGAATAGTTTTGATTTCCTGTATAAAAAGCGCCATAGGTTTTTTCCAATACCTATGGCGTGTAAATAATTTTCTACTCTGCGGATACCTTGTTTATGATTGTCTACCATCCGAATGCGTCCCTGATCAAAGCTCCGGTTTCTCCGTCTATATAAAACAATTCCTGTTCTTCTGGTGAATCCTTCCATTGGTAAGGACAGCAAAAACTCCATACAGGTCTGTAAACAATTCCATCTGCAGTTTCATCAATATAATATTTCAGGCGGATTTTCGTAACTGGAATCGTGATTGGTTCTGTTTTCTCCGTCGTGTCCTCTTCCGTAAAAAATCCGATTTTTCCTTCTTTTACATATTGTTCCACCGATTTCATAATTTCTTCCATGGGAAGCATAGTAACTGTTTCTTTCTCTTTCACCTGAAGCGGGATTGGTATTTTGAAATAGCAGTCTTCAGGCTTGAGACCAAATCCTGTGCTTCCCTGATAATGATACTGAGAAAGTCCACCTGCCGGTATTCCATTCAACAGAACTTCTGTGTCGTAATAATCATATCCTTCCGTCATGTCGCTAATTGGTTTTCTTACAGAAGTTCCAGATAAATCAGCTTTGGAAAACAGTTGATTTATAATATTTAATTTCTCATCTTCCGTATTCTCGCCTAAAAATCCCAGATCTTTTTCACTTAATCCATCACACTCTATCATCCCATCCGAAATAAATAACTGCAGTCCTTTTTCTTTATTTTCCCAGACCGTTTCATCTGTTACAGATTTTTCCCATCCATCTTTCCCGCCAAACCAGGAGCAGATGTCTTTTTCTGATATATTGCATTTTTTCAGAACTCCCTTTGAAACGTCATCAGTATTTCCGGTAATATCAGCTTCTATTGTAAGGGTTCCTGATTTCCCTGGCAGAGAAGCTGTTACATGGTACGAAAGGAAGAGATTTCTAGCTTTTACCAATCGCTCTGCCACTTCCATATCAAGTCTGCTTTGTTCTGGATTACCGAAATGGTGATCATGTGCCAGGCTGATACTATTGACAATGAAGAACAGGAGCCAACAGCATTACAACTTAGCTCCTGTCCTGTACATCTTAAATATAGAATTAGTAAAAACAAATTATCGGGACATCATACTGAATAAGGCTGTAAAGCTGTCCGGCATTTTCCGGGGGAAGATTGATGCATCCATGAGAACCACCTGTAAGATATCTGTCACCACCAAAGTACGGCTGCCAGTCTGCATCATGAAATCCAATTCCTCCATTGAATGGCATCCAGTACGTTACCGGCTGTTCATAAGAATATGTTCCATTTGCTGTCATTTCACCTCGCAGCACAGACGGACTGCTCTTTGAATCCAGTGTGAATATTCCAGGGGGTGTTTTTCTATCCGGATCACCTGGCAGTCCGGATACGATTTCTGATTGAAAAATAATATTTCCATTCTGATAATACCACATATACTGCTCTGTAAGATCTACCTCTATATATGTATCTCCGAGATCATTGATCCCATGTGCATTTGCTCTCATAGAATATACCGGTTCCCTGGTTGTCTGGGTTCCTGATTGAATTTCCTGCATGAGCTGTGCTGCTTCCTTGTCCTGATCAATCTTCCATCCATAGGCTGAGCCATATACATACACAGTCCTTCCGCTTGTGGTCTGGAATTGTCTTTCAGTGCCAACTGTATCATGATCTGCTGCAAGCTGTGCCACATAATCCACTACATGCTGCCGGAAGGCTCCATCATCCGGAAGCAGCTGCCCTTTCTCGTCAAACTGCAGCCAGTTTTTGATGGTATTCCCGTCAAGTGTTACCATTTCATCTCCAAATGTATATGTGATATTTGCTTTTGTCAGGTTATTATATGTATTTACCATATTCTGAAGTTCTGAACTTTCTTTCGTCACATCTGCTTTCTTATAAGCCTTTGGATTACTTCCCAGATCTACATCTGCCGCCTCATTATCAATTGCTCCGCTTATCATCTGATAAGCTTCCCTGGCATTTAATTCACTGCCTTCTGTCTCTGGCACAATAGTAAATTCTGAATTAGCAAAACTTACATACGCATTTTCCGGTGCTATCTGATTCTCTTTTTTGACACAATTTAGTGAACTTACCTGTTCCTCCAGCTTTTCCCGACTGAAAACAGTCTCTTCTTGAACCATATAATTTTTCGTTTCAAAAAAACCTCTGATCCATTCCCATGGTTTCTGAGTCTTCAGCAGCTGAAGGATTTCCCCGCTGGATACATATTGATAATCAATGTCTTTACCTGTAATAGTCTGAGGTTCCTGCATCCTTGCACTTACCTGAATAACATAGTTATCCTTTTTCCCTGCAATCTCCTGCTCAACTTCATAAGCTGTCTTATTTGAACTGTCAATTCCATTGATGGTCGTACCCAAAAAGAAGTGATATGAGTAATAATAAGATATACCTGCATACACACAACAGCTCATAACCAAAATCATCACTATAAGCATTACAACTATTTTCATAATTTTGTTTTTCTTTTTGTCTGAAGATACAGTAGATCTGAATTCAGACTTGTCTATCGGCACATAAGTAATTGTTCCGGGTCTTGCCGATTTTGAAGTTCTTATTGATTGCCCCATCACTTCTTTTTGTCTCATATCTTATTCATCTTTCTTTTATATCAACTAGTTTTTTACATTGTCATTGTCAAAATGCAATGTCTTATGGTACTTCGCATTCTCCTCCAGAAGTTTTTTCCATTTTTGTCCATCCTCTTTCGTAGGATTATCAAAATTCTGCTGGCCTTTCAGCTCATCCATATACTGGACATAATCCAGAAAATAAATGTCTACCGTAGAAATATCTCTGTCCTGAATTGCGAAGTTATTACAGTTTCCAGTAGACTCATTGTACGGAAGTGTGTTTCCATTGGCATCAAGAGCTACCATAAAGCAATCACTGTTGGAACCTTCCTTATAAAGTTCATTTACCGTCAATTCATATGGAGTACGAATCACCGATTTAAGTCCAATACCTGCATCGTTTGTATCATTGAGTTCCAATACTTCTGTCTGGGAATCATCTACCGTAACCGGGATATCGAAGCTCCAGTCACCTTCATATTTGTAGTAGCCAGCATCCCTTCCATATTTTTTCTCATCCTCTTCTGACCACTGATAGTTTGCTTCCAGTCCTCTTACCTTCGTAATATCCAGATGCAGGTTAAAGGTATCTGGAATATCAATATCTTTAATGTACTTCTGATATTCTCCACCACGTTCAGACAATTTATTGATAAACTCTTCCAGCAGCGCATAACCTTCATCCGTCTGATCATCTAAGTCCGCCTGAGTTATTCCCATCTCATCCATTACCTGCTGTGTCATTTCATTGTATTTCTCATTATATTCCGTATAATCTTTTGCGGCTTCAGCCAAATCATAACGGAAAATACATGCATAGGTGTTATCATCCAGAAATTTTCCTTCCACTTGACCGTCAATTACCGGGCTAGCCTCTGAATTAAAGTCCACACCCCCTGTCATATCCAGATCAATGACTGGTGTTCCACTTTCCGCCCCAGTTTCTGTTTCTGGGAACGGTTTATCACTTTTAAACTGCATAGTCACATAAATTGCCTGGCTGTTTGCATATACCTCAGAACATGTAATTGTCAGCCCATCTGCTGTCTTAGTGTAAATAGCATCATTATTGGCATGATCTGTCTTGGCTCCGTCTGTTTCACTGCTATCTGTCTTCGTTCCATCAACAGCTTCCAAAGTTGTTGCATGATCTGAAAAGTCACCAAAGAAACTCACATTATCCTGTAAAATTTCAAAGAGTCCTCCTACAACCGGGATATTTTTTGCCATTACCGGATTGATTGCACAGAATACAAATCCTACTGCCAGTACCGCTGCCATCCCTCCTGCTATCCTGCCTCCACTTTTCATCCAATGATATGGATCCTTTGATGCTTTTTTCTGTAAAACAGCGTTATTTTCAATCAAACGATATGCCTGATTAATATGTTCATGCACGATTTCCGGCATTTCTATGTCCTTTTGAAGTTTTTTCTGGAAGTCTTTCTCATTATAATTTAAAGTCATCATTAGGCACGTCCCTCCTTAACCTTATATCCATACATCTCTGCAATCTGTTTTCTGCCACGATAAAGACGAGATTTTACAGTGCTTTCCTTCATATCCAGAATGTCACTGATTTCCCGGATACCAAATCCTTCCATATAGTATAGAAGAACAACCAAGCGGTATTTACTGTCCAATGGCTCTAAGGCCTGGATCCATTCCATTGCTGCATATTTTTCTTCGTGAAAAGGCGTTTCCGGCATCTGATCCGTATAAGTAACCAGCTTTTTCTTCTGTATCATGTCCTTGCACTTATTGATCAGAATTCGGATCATCCATGTCTTGAAATATCTGTTCTGTTTCAGACTTTTCAAATTTTCATAGCAGGAAAGAATCGTATCCTGTATTGCATCCGCAACATCTTCATCATTTTTCAGATATGCCGCTGCAACCTTGTACATACTCTGTACATTCTCATCTATAAGCCGACAAAAAGCATCTTTATCGCCTTTCTTTGCTTTTCGTATCAAAATCTCATTCATTGTCGTCTCCCTTCTCCTATATCAGACCGGTCATCAGGAAATATTGTATAAAAGCTTTTCTTTATGTGCTTCTACTTATTAGACGTGCAAACTCCCAAAAAAGTTGCAATTTTTTTTAACAATCTCAGAAAATCCCCAAAAGATTAGTTTGAACACTTCCATGCTTTTCATGATTACCCGGCAAGGTGCTATAAAATATTCTAGGTACTAAAAATAGCCGTACCATGTATTTTACATGATACGGCTGTCAATAATTTCCAGCTCCTCAGGACAGATCAATCAACAATCATGTCCTCTGTCCTATCAGGTTTTAAAAATATTATTTTTGAAATTCCATTAAATTCATCCGAAAGTGCCTGATATAAGAGGATATTCTCTTTCCTGCTCTGGATAAACGCTTCTGCAACCTCGAAATATACTACAGATTTTTCAACCGATTTTAATCAGATATTTTATCAGATATAATTTTCCCATCTTCTATTTTCACAGTCCTGGAACAATACCCTAATTTGTGCTGCCTTAGCTTGAATACTTGGATAAAGTTCTTCTCCTCCAAATGACTGAAAAGGATTCAACAATGCAGAATCTAGCATTCCTTCATCTCTGATTCCATCACTTCCACCAGTTGCAGTTATTAACTGCCTGTGCATCATTAGTACTTGTTCTTTGCTGAGAATTATCATTTAGCAAGCTCCTTATATGCTTCCATATTCTGTTTAATTAATCGTTCTGAAATTGCTGTCACATCTTCTATGTCTGCTATTTTCTGTGCTTCTGCCTTGCTGAAATCAATTACAAGATATCTTGGGACATTGTTCTTTAGGATTACTGCCGTTCCATGTTCATCTACAACTCTTGTTACCTTCGAAAAATTTTGGTTAGCTTCTGTTATTGATACCATTGTGTTTGTATCTATTGTCATAATCTCCACCTCTTTCTAAAGATAATATAGTTTCATCTATAGCTTTGCCTATAGTATATACTTATTCTAGCTAGAATACAACCTATTTTATTAAATTTTGATAATGAAATAATCCTCGTTTTCTAATCAGTATAAAAATACAATAGGCAGCAGTCATCTTATACTCGTTTCTTCACAATATATTAATGAAATAACCATCAAATTTCAACGCAAATGCTTTCAGGGTAAAGTTGTTAGGGTGCATGGTTTTCGTTGGAAATTTAAGGCTATATATAAGGATTCTCAGCATAAAATTGATTCTATGAGAGGTGGTTGTACGGAAGTCTTATAAAAAGACCTCCGTTCATGTTTCTAATTAACAGAAGTTATGCACTGATAGTATCAGACTTTCCAAATGTTGTTTTTTCGTGAACTAAGTTCTCATCCATATCCAGTGGATCAGATTCTCCCCATTGACTTTCTTTAGATTCCAGAGATTCCATAAGTTTATCAATTGGTGCTTCATTCCTGAGTTGAGATTTTAATTTTTCAACATACTCTCACTCACTATATGATAATGGTGTAGTACGGCTTGGAGTATATTTATTATCAATTTCAGATTTCAGGTATGTATTCTTATTATGAATATACGAACATTATCAAGCATCCAAAGATCCCGAAAGATATTTTCGCAAATATGAATCGAGAATTATCCTTTTCTCTGGTGCTGAACATATTCTTCACGAAAATGGTATTGATATTCATGCTCTGAAAACCAGCCAGCTCAAAAAAAAGTATGCTACATTGCTTAAGCAGAAAACAGAACTGCTTGCTCAATATAATCATTCACAAAATGAACAAAAACACCTTATATATCTTCAAAATAATATGAACAGGTATCTATCACGCGAAACCTCAATAAATTCTGAAATAGCCCATTCGCTTAAACCGGAAAAAGGACGTTAAAGAAAAAACACTTTCATATCGTTAGTATGACTGATATGAAAGTGTTTTTCCTAAATTTTGTTACTCTTATTTATCATTTCTCGATTAAAACGATAACCTACACTTCTCAAAGTTTGAATATATACCGGTTTTCCAGGATTATCTTCAATCTTTTCTCTGATGTTTCTGATATGTCTCATAATCACGCTATAATCCCCAGTATATGGTTCTCTCCAAACCCAGTCATATATTTGTTCTTTTCCAAAAACTCTTCCAGGATTTCTGGCTAATAAATATAAGATCTCAAATTCACAATATGTTAAGTAAATATCCTTCTGTTTTTTTCTGATTCTTCTTTCCCTGGGATATATTTCCAATTCATATGCAAAAATATCTTCAACAGATTCTTTTACATAAAAATGATCCCAGCTCGTTAATGTATTTTCTATAACAGCACCATTAAAGTCTGTAATTCTCTCAATAATTTCAATTTTTTTAATATCAGCCATCGACCCTCTCTGTTCATAACATTTTGCCATTTTTTTGTTTTTTCTTCTGACTTGTATATAGAAGAACTGTTAATGCAGATGTTCCCATTAACAAGAACCACTGGAAAATCTTTGTATCATCTCCTGTTTTTACCTTTCCTGTGTGACTATAATCAGTTGATGTATGCTTCTCTGGCTCGTCGTTCGATGGTGGTTCTTCTGAAATCGGTGGTGTTCTTGTTACAATAGCAGGAATAGATTCATTTTTAAATTTCGGTTCAGCAACAACATTCCAGATAATCTGTCCATCATAATATCCTGGCACAGAGACTATAAATGCCTCACTTTGATATGCCTGATTTCCCAGGTAGGTTTTCTCCGGCTGCACAAAAAGATAAATTCCTCTGTCTAAATTATCAAAAAATATTTCGCCGTTACTGTTTGTTGTTTCTGCAGTCCCCTGTATCTGATTCTTTTCGGCATATTTTTCCAATTTTTGAGCATCACTTCCCTGTATCGAGGAATCTTCAAAATCAAAAGTAACACCGGAGTCTGCAAAATCGGCTTGTAAAACCCAAGTACCATTTTTATAAATTCCTACCTGATACATAATAAACTTTGTATTACCCAACTTATATTCATTTCCATTGTTATCTACGGATGCTTTTAACTGAACGCTTCCTTTACTTTGTGCGAGAACATTATTGGATGTGCTAAGAAGAAACACACACAATAAGAACACATATAGAACTTTATATTTATTCTTCTTTTTCATGTGCGTTCTCCTTTCTCCTGCTATGTACCTTAATAATTATCCAAATAACAATCACGGCAATGATTCCGCCGATCAATACAATCATATAGAATGGAATTGTTCTATGCAGTCCAATTTCATTATCCACTTTCTTAGCTTCTTTATATGGAATCCTAATTCCACGTACCAGTAAACGATGCGTATTGATTGCAAATGGAGTACAGGTTACAAGTGTTACATAGTCTTTTCCTTTTTCTATCTGCAAAGCCTCTGTATCGCTTGGTTCTACTGTAAGAATCTGATCCACCTGGTAAGCAAATGTATGATGCAGAACCTTGATGTAGAAAACATCCCCTATTTCCATCTTATTCAGATCTGTGAATATCTTTGCATTTGCCAGTCCTCTGTGTCCGGATAAAACCGCATGGCTGCTCTCTCCTCCAACTGGAAGAGATGTATTCTTAAGATGTCCAACACCGGATTGCAGCACTTTTTCAGATGTTCCATGATAGATGGGAAGTACAATATCAATCTTCGGAATATCAATATAGCCCATCATTCCGGTATCATCTATTTTAAGAAGATTATTATAAACATCGTCTTCTGTCTGGGGTTCCCCATTCTCTGAAAACGGGTCTACAATAGAATTAATTCCAACCAGACTCTTATTATATTCCTGAGCTTTTTCGATCATCTCATTTTCCTGTTCTTCCGATAAATGAGATACCTCCTGTTCATAATCTGTTGCAATGGTTGTACTGTGCATCTGATTTATATAGTTGCTGACCACTGGATATAAAATCAGAGAAAATGCTATTAAATAACCAATCGCTCTTATCACTTTAATTATTTTCTTCATGATGTCCTTCACCTTCTGTCTGTTTCTTCTGAAATATCCAGCCTCCCTGAATATTTCAGAAAAAGCAGACTCTCTTTCTGGCTACCCTGCCAGAGAGAGTCCTGGCCTTTTCTACATTTCATAAAAATTAGATTTTATTTTATTACTTTTTTCTTTTTGCTATAAGTGCTGCTCACTGCCAGTCCACCAAAAAGAAGAATGCCTGCAAGTGTTACTATGAAAGCTCCTTTACTACCTGTGGACGGAAGTTCTGTTCCGGTCTTATTTGTGATCGGAATGATTGCAAAATCATCTTTATCCGTTACAGTAACTGTCTGTTCTTTCTCTGTTCCATAAGTATATTTCACAGAAAAACTATTCAAATCACCAGTAGTCTCATCAAAGTCTGCCTGAATGATAAGTTTAATGTCTCCAATCAACTTGTTATATCCAGTCGGTGCTTCTGTTTCATGCAGAAAATATGTTCCTTCTTCCAGACCTTTGATCTGTGCATATCCATCTGCGGCAGATTCAATGATGGTTGTGGTTCCTGTTCCTGATGTTGGTGATTCCCGGTAAAGATTAGAATTGTCTGCCGTCGTTTCTTTGACCAGTGAAATTTTCCTTGTCTCGTCTATTACTTCTTCATTATTTTCTGTTTTTGAATGATACAGTTCAAATTTTGCTCCGGAAAGCGGACTCTTTTTTTCATCCTGTTTAAAAATCTTAAAATTAAAGGTATATACATCCGCTTCACTTGGATTTGATTTTCCAGTACCAGTACCATTTGGATCATTACTATATTCTATTTCTGCCTTGTTGGTATTTGGATTCATACCTGTTACAGCATCTTTGTTCAGAGTTGCTGTATAAATAGCTGTAATGGTTTCACCAGCACGATCTTTAAAAGAATTATAAAAATCATTCAGTTTGATTGTCAGTAGCCTGTTTGTGGAATCAAATGATGGGGTATAAGTCCCATTCGTTCCTGCTGTTCCTGCTTTTAATACGGTATTTCCGACTTTCACAGACTGAATCGCTGTAAAATCCAGACCTTTTGGAAAGGTATCAGTAAAGTTAAACACATAGGAAGTATATCCGGTCATATCCGGTACTTTAGATTTCAGTTCAAATGTGATCGTATCACCAATGTCAAAATCCTCTGATTTTTCTTCACCGGATACAGGAGCATTTTGCGGTGCGATACTGTCTTCTCCAGAATCTGTTTCGTCCTCTAATTCTCCCCTATGAATACCTTCCCAGGAAGCATTTACAATTCCATTTATCGTAATACTATTTGAATCTGACTGCTGTGCCGGAATAATTTCCTTATCAACGGTTGGATAATTACTCTTCATATTGATGGTTGCGGTATCGTCTGTTACGCTGATCAGCATTGCCGGTGATTTTACCGTTTCGCCTTCTGCTGCTTCAGCATCATCCGTTGCTCCTTCTGGAACTACCAAATAGTATCCATACAGTAAGAATGTCACTTTCGTAGTGTCTTTTTCAGATAATGGACTTCTGTCTGCTTTAATCTTCTTTGAATCTGTATAAGCCAGAAGATCCTTTGCCAATGCCGCTGCATCTTTGCCCTGATCCGCTACATACTGATACGCAAGTGCATTTAACTCCTCACCTGTTTTTGTAGAAGCACCTGTTATCTCGTTCTGGAAAAATTCTACATAATCAGAATTTAACTCATAAGCAACTTTCTTAGAATCTCCTTCTCCTGAAACAGTTGCTGAGAAAATCTGATACAGGTCAATCTTCTTGCCCTACACCGTGTGATTGATTGTCAGCGTTCCCTTGTTTGCGTTGCTTTCTGCTTCTCCGTCATCTGCAAACGTAATGCTGCTCATGGTAAACACCATCATAACAGCCAGCAGAACCGCCATACATCCTGACAGAACTTTTTTCATTTCTCTTTTCCTTCTTTCCTCTTGATTTTTTGTGCTTTTCTGCACTTTCCAAAGTACAGGAACCATCAGCTCCTGTATTTCAGAAAAAGCAGACATCCTCCCGGCAGGATACCGGGAAGATGAGCTTTTTATCTATTCTGAGGGTTCAGAATGATCTCTTTAGTTTGCTTTCTTTTTTCCAAAAGCCTTGCTTGCTGTTAATGCTCCAAAAAGAACAATACCTGCAAGTGTTACCATAAGGGCACCTTTGCTACCAGTGGAAGGAAGCTCTGCACCTGTCTTATTTTCTACTGCTACTTCTGAAGAGTTATCTGCTGCTGTAATTGCAGTACCTGTTGTCGTCTTTCCATTATAAGTATAGTCAACAGAATAGCTTGTCAGTTTTCCAGTTGTATCATCATAAACTGCCTTGATTTCTACTTTAACATCGTCGAGAAGCAGATTATAGCCATCTGGAGCTTTTGATTCATGTAAATAGTATGTTCCAGCGTCAAGACCTTTTACCAGTACTTTTCCATCATCGTCAGATACAATCTTTGCGGAAGTAAATCCTTCTGCAGCGGCTTCTTCTGTTGTAGCCTGACGGTATACGCCATTTTTCTCATCTACAATATTGATTTTTGCATCGTCATTTCTACCTGTTCCTGCTTCATTTGGTTTGTACAGTTCAAATTCTGCTCCAGCAAGACCCTGGTTATTATTCTGTGCATCTTTATAATATTTGAAGATTGTGAAGTCAAAAGTATGTACATCTACAATACTTGGTTCGGATTCACCCTTTGAATCTTCCCCTGGCTTATTGCTATACTCAACAGTAGCCTTGTTGGTGTTTGGATTAAAACCAGCTACTGCATCTTTGTTTAATGTTGCTGTATAAGTTACTGTAATCGTCTGTCCTGCCTTACCATTGTTAGATGCATAGAAGTTGTTCATTGTGATTACAATATCTGTTGTCTTATTACCTTCAGTACCTTTTTCTGTTGTTTCTACTGTATAAGTATCATTTGCTTCCTGTCCTTTGTCTACTTTTGTAATATCTGTCTCACCTACTTTTACGGAAGTGATTTCTTTAAATGTAAGACCTTTGGATAATGTATCCTTAAAGTTAAATACATAGGAAGTATATCCAGTCATATCTGGTACTTTAGATGTCAGTGTATAAGTAACTTTATCACCGATGTTTACATCGTCAGCTTTTTTGTTATTTACTTTTTTATCAACAGTTGGATAATTACTCTTCATATTAACATTGGCATTACCTGTTACACTTACCAGAGATGCAACAGAAGTATAGGTCTGTGTAGCATCCCCAGGTGCTACCAACGGATAAACCATATAATATCCATAAGCCAAATTATCAATCTTTGTAGAACCGGCTTTTGTTGTATATGTTGTATGAGTAGCAGAAACATCATTGCTAGAATCCAGAACCCAAGCAAGCATATCTTTTGCAAATGAAGCTCCAGTAGAACCGTCATCGCCAACCTGTTTTTTTACATACTCATAAGCAGCTTCGCTCAGAGCTTCCTCACCTAATGAGCTGCCATTAGTAACCTTTCCTTTAAAAAATTCGGCATATGCACTGTTTAATGTATACGCTACATTATTTCCACTCTTCGTTGCTGTAAAAATCTGATACAGATCCAATGTCTTTCCAGCTACTGTATTATTAACGGTTAAAGATCCTTTTGTACCTTCATCTGCTGCAAATGCTGTCATGCTCATGGTCAGTACCATGGCTACTGCCATCAGGACTGCCAAACATCTTGAAATCATCTTTTTCATGTCTTTTTTCTCGCTTTCTAATGATTGTTTTGTTTTCTGGTTACATGCCATTTTTATGGCGAAAGTTCTCCACGCAGCCATATCTGTTTCATACTCCTACGCTCCTCCTCTCCGGCTTTGCCTGCTTCCTCTTTTTTCTGCACCCGGTATAAAGCAGAACTGCTAATAACAAACCTCCTGCCATTATAACGATCATCATGCCTTTTCCACCTGTATCCGGAAGAAGTGCAAAATGCCGGTTTGTCACCGTAAAGGTAAATCCATCATCGGAAGTACTTATGGTAGTTGTATATCCAGTTACCTCTGTTTCGGTAACAGAATATTTATAATAATGTGTTGTTCCATCCTCATCTTTCACATAAGCCGGAAATCCTTCTAAGACTTTCTGCCATGTGGATTTTGATATATTGCCTGTAATTCCATAATTTTCATATCCCGGAACTGTTTCCGTATGCTCTGTTCCATCAGCGTCCGTCCAGGTTCTGGAAACCGTAATGGTAATAGCATCTGGTCTGATCTCATCCATATTCCGGAAGTCTTTCCAAACCTTATTTACAGTCAGATTCACATATTCATCACAGGGATCCTGTACATCCGAAGGTTCCGGTGATGTATTATCATCCGTATTCAATGTTGTTTTTGCATCTGACATCAAAACTGCCTTTGCATCTGAAACATAAGCATTCAGATCTGCTGTTACGGACGAGCCTTCATCTGTCATAACTGCATTTTTCAGTTTGTCATAAGTATCTACCTTCTGCATGTGCTCCACTGAAAAGATGCTCCATCCATTTTCCTTCGCATAAGTACTATTCAGGATATCTGAGTTCTTTTTGATTTCGTTAAATGCTACGTCCACTTTTCGATAAATGCGGTAAATGTTGTTATCACCTTCCACATTTTTCTTGGTGTTAAAGTCGTATACAGAACTCAGATCGCTCTTTCCACTAAAAGGTCCTACCAGACCAGCGGTTCCACGGACTACGTCACAATAATACATATTGTTGTTCTGCAGAAGTCCTTCATCGTTGTATCCGACAAATCCACCGCTTCGTCCATCTTTTGCAGTTCCATCTTCATCATTTGTTGCACCGCCGGCATATACATCATATCCATTACTGATACCATAAACCGCGCTGTCTGCAATCTTCGTCCGGTTCGCTTTGATCAGGCTGATACTGATATTTGATTTTGTATCATCATCTTTTGAAATTCCATTACTGTCACATGGCAGCTTGATGGAAGAGTCTCCAATGGTTATGATTGCAAAATCCGTCTGCTGATCATTGTCTGAGGACGCTTTAGAGAGGGCTACTGATATATCAAGCCCCAGTAAATTTACATGAAGCAGATTTCCGTCATACAAAGCATCTACCTGGATAATTCCAAGGTTGATGTGCAGAAGCTGAGAATCCTGAATCTTATCCAGATACAAAGCCTGCACAAGCTGGTTCAGAACTACCAGTAAAGCATCCACCAATGTAGAATCCAGTTTTACATCTGCAAGATAAGCAAAACTTGTTCTTCCTGCAAATCCTCCGGCGGAGCCTTCGGAATCTACCAGTTTCAGTCCATCCGCCTGATTTGCACTGTCACCGGCTCTGCATCCGGAGATTCTGGCAAGATTTGCGTATCCGATAAATCCACCGGAAATCTGTTCTTCCCCGCCTTTGCTCAAAACGGTATATCCACCGTCCATACCAGTTACCGTACTGTCATCAATATGGGAACCAAATACATCCAGAACACCAAGAGCACCACCGAGAAGCTGCCCGAAGTTACTTCCAAGCACATCTACCTTGTCTACGCCAACAACTCCACTCTTTCCAGAATAGCCTACGAAGCCTCCGACGCTGTTTAATCCGGTCACACTGTTTAATCTGGTTACACTACTGTTCTTTACCGAACCATTTAACAGTGATCCTCCAAAACCACCTGCCGTACCGCTGTAAGTAACTTCATTATTCTGTCCGGATTTCACTGCCGTATTTGCCCGGACCGAAAGGCCTGCGTCCGGACTTCCACTGACATTGCCGTAATATACATAGCTTCGAAAAGCATCCAGTACATCGGTTCTGCCAAGTTTCAGCAGATACTTAACAACAGAAGTTTCTCCATCGGCACTGATCTGTGCTGCACCGGCAACATCTGCAATTCCAAAACATCCTCCGGCATATTCACCTGCAACTACCGAACGAATCTTTTCTGCACTTATGCCACTTCCTGCCGTATCTTTCTTGCCTAAAACTGCACCACAGACGCTTCCTGCAAAGCCTCCCGCTGCTTTTGCATATCCGGTATTATTTCCATTTGCATAGGTTCCATTAATGATCACTCCCCAGTCGTCCCATGCGGAAACTCCTGCATAACGAATGGTAGAAACAGTTGCACCTAAGACTTTGATGATTTCTGTCGGGGCATTTACCATCAGTGCATCCAGCAACTTATTTAAAAGTCCCTGTTTTGTCGCTGTATCCACAGCAACTTCACTTCCGGAATCTACTTTTCCTGCAAAACCTCCTACATAAGAAGTTCCATCAACCCTTCTAAGATTCGTGATCTTACATGACGTATTTTCATCGCCCCATATCTGACCACCGATCATTCTTCCCACAAAACCTCCGGCCAGTCCTGCCGGATCCTGATCTGCAATTCCTGTTGCCTTAATTCTGGCACCTGAACGATATCCTTCTACATAAGACTGTTTTACCGCCGGTACGAAAGTATTTAACGCAGATAAGCTGTCTGTTCCAACAAGTTTCAGTCCTGCAAGAGAAACATCTCCTGTATTTGCGACCGAACCTGTCAGCATTTCTCCGGCAAAACCGCCGCTGCTTCGCAGTGCTTCTACCAGCTGGAGATCTTTGGCATATCCATTTGCAACCGTTCCACCTTCCATACGCCCCACATATCCTCCGGCAGAACCGCCCTGCGTAGCCTGGCTTGCTAAGATACTTCTTCCGGCAGTAACTGCATATCCATAAGCATACTGGGAAATGATATCATTTAACTGTCCCTGATCTGTGACAGTGCCAAGAGCCTGTAATTTATTTCCATAACTTCCATAGGAACCAACAGCTCCGACCCATTTATTCCATGTATCTGTATCCAGACCACGTAAAGGGCCATATACCGCTGTATTTTTTTCGGTTGGATATACAGCCTGAAGAATCGTCAGTGGATTGTCCAGTTTAATCAGTCCAAACAGGACTTTCAGGTTTCCGGTATCTGCTACATTGGCACACCTCATCAATCCTGTATAACCTCCAGCATATTCAGTGCCATATACGGAACGAATACGATACGCTGCACATTCCCGCAATGTTCCCGCATATGCAGAGCCTTTCCAGTTATCGGAATTATTTCCCCATATCTGACCGCCATAGTTATATCCTGCATAACCTCCGGCCAGTCCACGATAAACACTATCGCCGCTGTCTGCCTGTGCTCTTACTGCACCACCACATGGGATGCAGGTTGTTTCGCTGTTTTTTATCGTAGGTACAAACGCCTGTAATACTCCAAGAAGATTATCTGCACTGACCAGACCACCGAGAACACTTAATCCACTAACAACATCTGCGGCACTTCCCGGTTCCATGGTTCCTACATATCCTCCGGCACTTTCCCGTCCGATGATATGTGCAAAATTATAAGAATTACTGTTCTGGATCTGTACGCCAAGAAGATATCCTGCGTAACCACCGGCTTTACCGGTATCTCCATCTCCATCGGTGGACAGGATATTAAAACCTCCTGTGGCACCATATACATCAGAACTGTCTATGATAGAAGCAACTACGGTCAAGGCAGATGCCAGATTGGAAGCAGAAAGTACTTTATCCAAAATACTTGCCCCTCCAATAGCAGCCGTACTTCCCATAGCCGCTTTTCCTATATAGCCGCCAGCATAACGGTATGCGCTTACTGCATAGGTACTGTCTTTTCCGTAATAGCTGCTTCCGTCTTCCTGTTGAAGATTCTTCGGTTCGCTGACACCGGTATGCTTCAGTTTATTTACATCCGATTTACTGATCTGCACACCAGTTCCACATCCGATAAATCCTCCGGCACTTCCTGTATCCGCATCATTCGTGCTGTCTTTTTCCAGTGTTCCTGTTACTGTTACTGTAAATCCATCCGGAACAGAACGAACACTTGCATTGCTGATCACCGGAACAAAAGCATTTACAAGAGATACCAAGCCAGTCAGATCTACCACTTTTGTAAGAATAGAAGATTTTTCTCCAATCTCAGCAACGGATCCGGCTCTTACGAAACCACCAAAGCCTCCAGCATATCGAAGTCCTTCTACTTTCAGAAGATTTTCTACGGCCGTTCCTTTTCCAGAACCATCTGCATTTGCTTCATTGTCCACATGGCCGCTTTGCATCTCTCCTGCAAAACCACCGGCATAGCCTTCTGCATTCGCCATACCACTCTCTGCTGTCACAGTCATTCCATTTGTTATTCCAGAAACCTTACAGTTTGTGATCTTACTGGAAGCTGCCTGCAAAACACTTGCCAGCTCTTTCAGATTTAATATTTTTCCAAGAACACTGTTCAACAGATCTCCTGTGGCATCACCAGCTTCTACTGCACTTCCGGACCGCATGATTCCAATATATCCACCGGCATGATAAGGTGCAGTAATTTCTTTCACATTCGTGACATTAGAATTTTTAACGATCACTGCTTTTCCATTACCAATATAGCCACCAGCATCTCCAATGGCCACATCTCCATTCTTTCCAGATGCAGTCACTTTCAGGTCATTGCCTTCAATGCCTGAATCGGAAATCCTCGGATAAGCTACATCCATAACACTCAAAAGCTGTGTCACATTCAAAAGTCCGAGAAGTTTCACAGAGCCAGTCTGCGCTACATCACCTGGCATCAGCCTTCCGGCAAATCCTCCGGCATAACTGTTTCCCTTAACATAAGAAAGCCCTGTGATCGTAGTTGTTGCAACATCACCTGTCTTTACCCCATCTGATTCATCAGAAGCATACGTCTCTCCAGAGGAAAAGCCTTCACTCTCACTATCTGTATCACTGGTAAATGCTTCTGTATCCGTTGAATCAACTGCATCCTCTGTAAATCCGGAATTATTATTTCCATAATTGACATCTACTGCCTGTCCGTCTCCAACAAAGCCTCCTGCCATATCTGCGGATACCTGTGGATCTTTTCCTGCTGAAACATAATCAATAGATGTATTATTAAATTCCGGTCGCAGCGCACTGACCACACCTAAAAGGTTTTCAATTTCAATACCTGCCGGCAGTCCGGATGAAGTAACTGAATCTCCTGCATTGGCAAGTGCATCACCTGCTTTTGCATATCCCACAAAACCTCCGGCTTTTCCAGATGTTTCGGATGCAGTAACTGACTTCAGGTTACTGATTTTTGTATTTCTGGCTCTTCCACTGATACACTCACCAATAAATCCTCCGCTGATTCCGCTTTCATCACTGGTTCCTACTGTAAAACCTGCTGAAATTCCGGAAACAATACTGTCAACCGTAAATGTTTCGATCATCTGGCCTACGGAAAGAAGCCCGTCAATTTTAAGAAGTTTCAGTCCAAGGAGATTGATTCCACCTACATTTGCAAGTGTTCCACTTCCAAAATATCCTGCAAATCCCCCTGCTCTCTTTACTGCACTTGCGGAATTCAGATTTGTAACACTGGTCTTTCTTACTTCACCACCTGTACCCTGGCCAATAGCTCCACCTGCATAACTTGCATCTTTATCTGAAGCCGTTACAGTAAGTCCGTCGGTACCTCCATTTACAGAACTGTCTTTTAATTCAAAACGCATATAGTCTGCTGCTGTTACAGTTCCTCCAAGCACATCACTGACACTGGTCATTTTTGCCTGACCAAGAAGACCTCCTGCATAATTTACTGCTGAAACATTCATGGATGAAGCTGCTGCCACGCTGTTAGAATGATCTCCAAATTCATAAGAAACTCCTGTTTTTGTCAGCATACGGTTAATGGCAGTTGTTGTTGATTTTAATGTATCCGCCAGTTCTGACGTATTGGAAATCTGAACTGCTCCTGCATATCCCACAAGACCTCCTGCATTCTCTCCACTGGCTGTAATTGAAATATCAGTTCCACCTATGCTGCATCCGGTAATAACGGAAGGACGCAGACCAACCAGATTCAGAATATCCATATTCGTAAAACTACCATTTAAAATTCCTGTAAGAAGATCTTTTGCAATAACAAGAAGTCCCTGACTCTCATTGATGTCTGCCACATCACCAAGTGTTGCCATCCCGGCAAAACCGCCGACATAATCTTTTCCATTGACAGCCCCTAAATCTGCTATGCCACAATCCACTGCATAGCTGTTTCGCATTTCTCCAATGAAACCGCCTGCATAGCCACTTTTCGTTGCACTGTCACCTGTGGATGACACATTTGCACGGCCATTGATCTTGCATCCGAGCATTACAGTATTAACCGGGAAATTTCCCATTACTTCGATACCAAGACTGCTCAGAAGGCCAACCACAACTGCATTGGAAGAACGTCCGGCAAAACCTCCGGAATAATCAATTCCGGAAACAGAATCCGTTCCTTCTACGGAGCAGTTCTTCATAACTGCACCGATGGACTCTCCGGCAAATCCTCCTGTATATTTCTGCCCGGAAACAATGACATTACCAGATGCAGAGCAATCTGTAAGAATCGGATTCACATATCCGATTGGAATCAGGCTCTCAACTTTAAGAACTCCGCCATTTAACAGAATCGTGATCAGATCACCCAGTCCCAGCAATGGTATTAAATTCAGCAAAGTACTTAGTGCATCTGTTACCGCCCCAAGAAGTCCTGATAACACCTCATACTTTGTGACACCGGAAATATATCCTACAAATCCGCCTGTCCAGTTATTTACATTGGATACGCCGGAAATATTTTCCACATGACATCCGGATATCTGCACATTGCCTTTGATCACTCCGGCAAACGTACCTGTTGAAAAAGATTTCGGATCATCCTGCAGTCCACTGGACAACCCCAGCAGAGCTAAAACCGGAGTCAAAAGCGTAGCAATCAAACTGAAATCTTTTTTGATTGAATTTGTCGTTGTAGAAACATCCACATTCGATAATGTAAGGTTTTTCACTACAACCGGATCTGTTGCAATCTGGAGTTTGCTGTCATAAGGTGTTGATAAACTCCTAAAGAAACCTACACCGTATTCCGCATTCGATGAATTATTAGAGTTTCCACTCTGGTCGATCTTTGCATCCTGCACAATTTTCACATTGCTGATTGTTACATTTTGTCCTTCGACCATTCCTTTACGGCCTTCCATATCTCCCTGGAAGTTATTGATCGGATTCCAGTTATCATCTTCGCCATTGGAGTTTATTCCATCTTTTGAAAGGTCAATATCTCTAAATATGATATAGTTTGCATCTTTACTATATTTATATCCTGATCCTGCAATATTCGTATTGCTGTGTTTTGATACATCATAAGTCAGAACATATGTCTTTTCATCCTCAACTGTTACACTCGCCAGATCTGGTCCTCCAGATGAATCGCCATTATCACTGGTAAAACCATCTCCTGCATCTTCTTCAGAATCTGCACTGTAAAACTCTTCTGCATCACTGCTATCTTCTGGAGCCGCAACATCTTGTACTTCCGTCTCAGATCCAAAATCATTGCTTCCCACATCTGATACATCATTGGATTCTGCCGGTATCATATCTATCACATCAGCAGTATCCTGATTTTCTTCATTCTCACTGGAAACAACTGCATCAGTACTTTCAACAGCTGTAAATCCATCATTCGCACTCTCTGTCGAAACAACTGTCATATCAGCTGAATCCTGGATGGTACTGCTCACATAGACATATCTCTTTAAAGCCTGCGTTCCAGCTGGATCAAACTTTCCTGCATCCAGATATTCTGTATCATTTAATTTATGATCTCCGGTCGTATTACCATACAATTCTGTTCCAGACCAGTTATAAGTATCATCAAATTTTACGACATCTGCATCTCCCGGATAATACAATTCTGTTTTATACTCTCCCGCATCTTCTGCTGGTGTCCAGGCTGTATGCCCAATAGTCTTTTTTTCTCTTGTTTCATACACTCTCCAGATTGGCTCTGTCACTGCTGTATCTGTTCCAATCGCACGAAGCTGGGCTTCATTACCAATCAGAATATAATCGGTATCTCCGATTTTCTTTACAACCTGTCCGAAATAATTTCTTCCTTCATAATCAGATGGGTATGCACTGCTGATATTTTGTGTTGTTTCTGTCGCAACAGCCTTGTTTGCCAGCAATTCCGGTGTATCGGTAGTAAATGTAGAGGCAAGCATATAATTATGTGTTTTACTGTAAGTAAGATAAGAACCATCTTCCAGATTAAACACCTGACCCATACCAACTTTTTCTGCCACATAATCCTCACTCATAACAGGTTCCTTATCGGAGTCCTCTTGACCAAGTAAAGCAAGCTGATAGCGATTGTAAATATAAATAGTGTCTGTTTCGGCATTATAAATAGTATTATCAGCCCGTTCCGCAGCTGATAAAATACTTCCGGAAAATCCTTCCGGAAAGTTCCAGACATTTGACATATCCATAAGAATATCATTCATTAGATAATAAGACGCATCTGCAGCATAGGTTAACTCTGTATTATCTGAAAGGACTGCTTCACCCTCTCCAATGTTACCATCTTTATCTCCGGTAAACATTTGTGTACCTGTTCCGACTAATAAAAGCTGGCTGTAATTGTAGATACAGATTTTTCCATCTGCATAATCAGATTTTGTTTCTTCCAATGTATCTGTGACATCTTCTTTAACATCCTCTGTATTATCTTTCGATTCTTCTCCGTCTGAAAATCCCTGATCTTCCGAAGACTCAAAATCTCCTGTTTCTTCGTCTTCCGAAATATCATTAATTTCTTCTGATGCTCCGTCAAAAGAATCCGGTACTTCACTGTCGGATGATTCTATCTCTGAATCAACCTCAGTAGAGCCTGTTGTTTCAGCAGGATCGCTGTTTTCGCTTTCGCTGCTAAACTCTTCATAAGACTGCTCATACGCATCTACACCATTTTCCATATCAGAATTTTCTGTTTCATCTGCATATGTAATCGTCATCTGCGATGATAAAAGCGAAATACACAATATAATTGCTGTAATCTGTTTAAGAACCTTAAATTTTTTACTCATAACTGCCCCTAATCTTATGCCACGTTTAACTTTCTGCTTTCTTAATCCATTCCGGCTGCATGGCCGCTGCCAGGAAGCAACGAATCAGTGGTTTTGAAAATGCTCCACATTCCCCGTTAATAATCATTCGGATTGCTTCCTCGTGTTCATATTTTCCTTTATATGGCCGTTTGCTTATTAACGCATCATAAGCATCTACCAGCCCGATCACCTGTGCACATAATGGAATTTCATCTCCTTTTAACCCATCTGGATATCCATTTCCATCGTATCTTTCATGGTGGCAATGGCAGATATCATAACTATATTGATTTAGCTGCTCTGTCGTAACGCCTTTAGGAAACCGAAGTGTCATTTCTGCACCTGCGATTGGATGAATCTTTACTTTTTCCATTTCTTCCGGCGTTAACTTTCCTTTTTTATTCAAAATTTCAATAGGAACTCGAATTTTTCCTATATCATGAATCGGAGCTAATTTGGCAACATTCTGAATTTCATATTCTGAAATTCCAAGACTCGGATATAATTCTGAAAGTTTTCTATATACCTGTTCGGTATAGAAACATATATTTTCCTGGTTTTCAGGTTCTGAAAGGTTATTATGATTTAATACCGTCACCAAAAGATGAACCATATCCCAGTATTGTCTGGTTACTGCCCCTTCCTTTTTCCGCAATTCCTGTTCCATATTAACCATTGCTCTTGAAACAAGTTTCGATCTATGTTCGGATAAGATTACAATATCTTTTTCAGGATTTTTATATTTTTTTATTTCCATCCATACCTGTTTGTCATTATTTTTTCTGCGATATTGGATATTTTCCTCATACACTTCGCTATTCGGTAATATTTTCATTGCTTCAAGTTTCAAAAATTCACCGACTTTTTCACGATCTTCCAGAGCAACATAATCTTCTACATATTTTTTTATAAAGACCTTAAACTCTGTTTTTTCACTTAATGCAATTTCAATTTCTCTATTGTAGCTATACAGACATTCCAGTTTTCCAGTATTCAGTTCTAATTTAAAAACAGAATAGTAATCACCGCAGTCCTCTTTTTTATCTTTTCCAACAATATCGGATATCTTAATCTGTTCCAATTTACTGTTATAACTATTTTGCATACCCAGAAGAATCTGATGTACTCTGCAATGGTTAATCCGATTTCCAGAGCAATATCCATCCTTTTCCAGACACCGATTTATCGCCATAGTGCTTTCTGTACAAGACATTACATCCATAAGTGAAATATTTTCCGGACTTTTTGCCAGTACATATCCACCTTTAATTCCTTCCAGCGAGCTTATTAAATTTGCTTTTTTTAACTGTTTTGTAATTTTGGGAATATAGTTTACAGGTACACCAAGTTCATTAGCCAATTCTGCTGTCGATGTCATTTGCTGATGTTCCGCAAGAAAACAAACAATCCGGATCGCATAATCCGTTGTAATTGTCAACCGCATACTTTTTCCTCTGCTTTCTTGGCACGCATTTAAAAATACGTGAAACTTTATTTATCTTTGTTCTATCATTTGCATGATAAAAATTATTGGGATTTGAAACTAAACCTGGATTGGTTTTACTTTATTTCTGTAAAAAACACGGCAGAATAATAGATTGCTTCTTTCCGCAGTGTTTCATTTTCACTTGTTCATCTGGTTATTTATAAGATTCTATAAGACTATGAAATTGATCTAACAAAAAATCTTCCATCAATTTCATCAAGATATGAGAAAATCTACGGTAATCGTAAGATATACGGACGTCTTGCTGCTAGCACAGCACATATATTTTAAAATATCGCAACATATAATAATGCAATGATGTTTTTCATTATATTATTTTCATTGTCAATAAATAGGACTGAAACCTTCTTGTTTAATCCCTTTTTCTATTATTCTATCCATTTTTGAGCAAAAAACAATGTAACATTTTTATATGCTTTACCCCCCCCCGTTTTATAAAAAGTGTTCCATAAAAAAAGGATACCGCACAAATCACGATACCCTTTTATATTTTATTCTAGCTCATCTATAATTTTATAAATTACAATACCTATTCGTACTGCTAACATTTCATTAGCATTTTTAAAATCCATTCCTGTCATTTTTTTTATTTTACCAAGCCGATGTACTACTGTTTGATAATGGACAAACATAGTTTCAGAAGTCTGCTTTGTGCTCTGGTTATTATCAAGATATACTTGAAGAGTTTGTATTAATTCATTTTTTGAATCTGAATCATGTAGAATCCGCAACGATTCTGGAATATACTGTAACAGTTTTGATGGATCTTCAATATCGCCCAAGAGCTGAAAAAATCCAAGATTGGAATATCTCACCACCATTCTATTTGAATTTCCAGAAACCACTCTTATTACATCAATATATGTAAGTGCCTTTTTAGCTTCCTGATATGATTCGCTTAAACGTTCCACTCCGTTTACAACTTTTCCGATTCCGATCAACAATCTGCTTCCTGATTTTCTGCGTTGAATAGCTCTTTGAATCGTGTGCTGCAACTCTTCTAATTTTGTTTGCAAAGCTATCTGCGTTTCCTTTTCAGATACTCTATGTAATGCTACAATTCGTTCCATATTACGAAATATCATTTCACCAGGAAACAACGCTCTCAGTTCGCCTTCTATGACTCCTACTTCATGCAGAAACTCCTTATCATATCGTCCATGTGCATCCATCTTTGTCTGAAAGACAATAATCTGATATTTCTGCTCATAATTTAGTCCAAGCAGTCTTACTGCTGATTCCATCCCTTTACGGCTTAAAGTATTCGTAAGGAGTGCATGAACAATATCATGGTCATATTTTTTCTCAATTTCCTGCTGGGCAAATTCACTTACAAAGCCATACATCAACGTAATAATTGCATTTTCCAGTGCCATATAATCAAGAGCAGACAGTTCTCGATTTTTTTCAGTTATTACCAGAAAGACTTCTGCTTCTCCAAATATATCAATCCGAACAACATATTGAATAAATTCGCCTTGCTGTCTGCTATATGAAAATCGAGTAAGTATGTCCGGGGTATAATCTTCAAGGTTATTAAGTAATACCAGTTTATCACTATTATCTCCTGTTGAGGCACAACAATTACCATTTGTGTAATACAAAGCGACTGGATTTTCAATCATACTACCAAGAAGATCCAAAACTTCCGATGCCTGATTCGATATTTTTCTAGGTGAAAATGATAACATATTAAAATTATCATGGGTTAATTTAAAATATTTCAGCCTTGCTATGTCTTTATCAAATACCTGATTCATTACATACTTAATCACAGGCCAATACTCTAATTCTTCCGGCATTTCTAGTAAAGGAATTCTCTGATCCGCACAATACTTTCTTAACAGATCTCTTTTTAATTCCAGATCTTTTTCAGATGTTCTCTTCTTTAATATAATGCCACTGAGCTTTTTTTCCGAGTATTGTTCTAAATATTTTATAAATGTTTCATTCCTACATTCTTTGTAGACCCACAAACTGGTCAGGAGAATTTCCCCTCCCTCAAGATATTTGACCATCTCTGGAATTTCTATAATTCGGATTCCAGAAATTCTCTTGTCAAGATACCCTTCGCCATAAACCACTTTAATCTGCGGAAAGCGATTACTTTCAATAAATTGTTTTGTTGTATATTCCATTCATCTTCCTTCTGTGCGTTATTTTCAGTTACTCGAATTTATTATATATTCTAATCACTTATTAATTCAAGTTTTTTACATCTAAATTATTGATATTTTTTATAATTCCACAGTTATCTTTTCATATGACTTAACCTTCTCCTCTGTCCTATTTTGCTCTTGTACTTTTGATTTTAACTGAAAATCCTTTAAAGATTTCAACACAGATTTCTTTATTTCTCCCTTTTTGGGCTTTGCAGATTTTTTCTCAGAATAGACTTCCGAAGTCTGCTGTTCTGTTTCCTGTACTTTTCCTTTCTTTTCATCCAGATACTTTTCCATATCTGCGATTGCTTTCTGCACCAGAGAGCTTTCTTTATAATGTGGAATCATATCTATCAGATCACGATTTATCCTACCCGCACTCATCAGCTCATATTCCCCAGAATAATCTTGGTCACCGTCTTGCAGATCAAATCCGATTCCTTTGATTCCATGCATCCGTTCCGCTGGGATGTCCTCATATATTTTAATGGCTTCTTCTAAAGTGAGATTGTTATGGTACTCTCCCATGACCGGAAACTCCATGCACTCTGCGACATAAAAACTAATCGTAGCTTCTGGCTGTTTTCGCATTTGCCGTTCATTTATTTTTTCTACCTCTTCCATTAAATTTTCATAATCAAATGGGACTGCATTTTCCATAAAAATGTCTTCATCTTCCAGAATATCTTCCATTGCCTGCTTTATAGAAATATCTGGATTTTCATAAACACCCCCATCAATCTCAACAAAATCCACGTCATAAAGCGTATAATCATACCCGCCTTCTGTTTTTTGAATTGCAAAATATGTATTATCAATCTTATAAGCCAGTTCATCTGATTCTATTTCTGGTACGGAATTATCAACAACACCCTCTTTCTCCTGCAAATATTCTGAAACTGCCTCCAATGCTCCTGCATCAAACCCATTCCACAAATCTTCTGCAACAAGCTGACCATTTTCCGATACAACAATTCCTGCCACATCGGAGCCAAATTCATCATGTTCCATTAAGAAAAACTTCTCCCCAGCATATTCCTTTTCAGCAACCGTATGCCATGTCCCGTTATGTCCTTCTGCTTCATACCCTCTTGTCTCTGCCGTGATCGTCACTTCGTTTTCTCCTATCGCCTGTTCTATCCTCTGCATCCGGATCTCAGCTCTTGCCATGTCGATAAACCCATCTAAAACTGCCGGGTGGCTTTCGATCACATAATCCAGATTCAAATTTCTTCCCCGACTGATATTTTCCGGAACCTCAATACGCTCTGCCCAGTCTTTGTTCTGTCTGGAAAATCTTCCATCATTGGAAAGTTCCCGGATGGTATTTGCCATAACAAAATTCATACGTTCTTCCCCAAAGCGTTCCACGACTTCTTTTGCCGCATCTTGCTTTAAGTGCAGCCCGTCAAAATTCTCCCGGATGCTTTCTTCGATTGCTTTCTTACAGTCCAGGTTTAACTTTCTGGAATCCAGATAAGCATCCACATCCCGTTCTCCCATTGCCTGTTCCAATGTTCCTTTATAAACTGGCGGATATGCCCTGACGGAATTATGTTCCAGCATGTTCATTCTCTGCTGAACAAACTCCGGAAGTTCCTGAAATCCAAAAGAATCTACATAATAGGCTGTGATCTCTGCACCCCTGTTTATCACGATCACATCACTTACCGATAAGGAATGGCCACGGAAATCTTCCGGGCGGTCAATGTTAAAGCGTTCAAAAATATTGTCTAACGTGATCGTTGGCATCCACGGTGCTGCATAAACCATCCGGTAATCCTTTCCGTCGATGGTATAGCCCAGGCTCTTTGCGGATTCCATTCCCAGCGCCTAGAGGGGTCTGACCATCGAAAATAACCGGAAAGATAATAATCTCCACATAAAATAATTCTAAAATTTGTATAACATAGAATTCCTTACCCACATATAAAACCATCCCAGCTATATGAATAATGTACATAGTCAGGATGGTTTGTATCATGAATGGTTGCTATTACAGTTGTTCTATTTTACAATGATGTTCTTTTGTGTCTTTACTATAACTGATTCCCACACCCAGGATTTGTCCGGTGTATCTTTCCTTTTCCCCAGGCTTTCCCTTAAAGCGGAGCGCATACTGTTTTTCCCTGATCTGCCGGATTGCTTCTTCCGGTGAGTGACCTGCCTTTAATTCCAGGATCAGCCCTGTATCTGCCGGGTTTTCCGGATAAAAAATAAAATCTACAAATCCTTTACCTGCTTTATCTTCACGTTCTACCCGGTATCGGTCTCTGGCAGATAAATATACCAGATTTACTACCGCAGCCAGTTCCGTTTCGTTATTATACGAAAGAATCGGTGTTTCTGTATTGTGTGCCAGCTGCAGGATCTCAGCCATCCGGTCTGTGTCACCAGAAAGGGTTGCTTTTAGCATCTGGTCAGAAATATTAGCCAGACGATAGACATAACCCAGACTTTTCTCACTACGCAGAAGTTCTTCGTATTTGAACATTAATTCCCTGTTGGGAATAAATACTTTTCCCTTTGTATAAGTCAGCAGTCCATAGACCACCATAGCCGAATAAATCTGGTTTTTGGTTCGCAGATCCATCGCAGAAGCTGCAAACTCCTCCACCCGGGCATCGATTCCCTCTCCTGAAATCATCAGCGCCAGGTCATCCCGTATGTGCTCTATATCATTTCGTATATAATAAAAAATTTCATCATAAGGTCCGGAGCTTGTCCAATAATTCGACAGCTGATTGAACCGTAGCGCCATTACCACAGATCTTGGATTGTAGAGACGCCTGCCGGAGGCAGTAAAATATCCATCATACCACTCACGTAACCCCTCTCTGGAAACCTGCGGATCTTTGCATAGATGGAGATATTTATCATAGAGAACATCTACTTCCTCATCCGTGAAGCCAAAATATTCCCCGAACATTTCCATAGAAGTCATTTTAAACTCCGTGAACATATTCAGTTCTGAACCGCTGGAATATTTTGCGATGGGAAGAATTCCAGTAATATATGCCAAGGCAACATATTCCTGATCTTTTAACAGCGATTTCAGGAAAAGGATATATTCTTCCTTTTCCCCATCCGTGATAAACGAAAGATGAAATACTGCATCCCATTCATCCATGACAAATACAAACTGTGTATCATATTTCGCAGAAATTATAGCTAGGAGATCCCAGACAGCAGTTTTATTGGTAGTGGAAATATCCGGAAAAGCGGCTAGCAAATCATGTTTCAGACCTTCAGAAATACGTCTGATATACTGCTGATAGGAAGTGCAGTTTTCCGGAAGACGGCTAAAATCAATATAGATCACATTGTAATGGTTCAGGTATTTTCTGTATCTGCTTTCGTCAGAAATATACAGATTGTCAAACACATCAGCACTGTCCCAGCCTTTTCCAAGAAAAGCTCCTATCATATTTGCCATGATTGTTTTTCCAAAACGTCGCGGTCTGGTAATGCAGATATACTGTGTTTCCTCCTCAATACAGTCAAAAAGATCCCTTAAGATATTGGTTTTATCTACAAAATAGCTGGTAGCTGACATTTTTTCATATCGTTTATAAGGAAGAACACTGTTCAAGTAAAAGCCCATAGATTTCTCACCTCCTGCATAATCTATATGCTTCATATGATCGGTAAATTGTTTCACTACTCTCAGTATAACAAACACCGTAAAGACTTACCAGAGGAAAATACCGCCGTTTATATAAAAGTGACCGTGTCTTTAAAAACCGGCAAAAGCCTTGATTTTATTCAATGTCATTAACTTTAGCAAAAGCAGAAATCGTAATTATTATAAATTATGATTCCTGCTTTTTTACTTTTGATATGGGCATACTTATCCCTTGTTTCTACTATTCATATCTTTTTAGCTAATACGCTCTTTTATGAGTATTTGAATATTTTCCTGCTAACTGGCCTTTCGTTCTTTTGTAATGACGGTCAGGACGAATCGGAACAAGATTCTTACTGATATCTTCATATATCTGTTGAAACAAGATACTTTTCTTTTTCTCATTCGTCTCAAGAAGAATATAGATCAGATCATTTTTTAAGATTCCAATACTAACTGTCTGATTGATCATCATTTTATGCTTTTTCTCTGTCTCTTTCTGATCCAGTTCACGTTCTGCGTCTAATATGATATCTTCAGCTAAATTACTCAGATATATGGTACTGTATATATCCTGTAATAACAGAATCGCTTTTGTCCCTGTGAAATTTTCTAATTGTAGCCGACTTTTTAAGGTTTCGTATGCAGTTTCTATTCCCCATCTCATATGATATAATTCTTTAATTTCGTTTGTAGAGAATTCAATTTCTGAGAGATTCGTGGCTAACACTTCTAAGCTTTCATTTTCTAATGGGATTTTTATCATACGTAATGAAATTTCTCCCAGTTCTTTCATACGTTCTCCATCTATCGTCCCTTCATAATGTCTGATTCTTGACTTATCAAGTTTTATTTTAACCAATTGATCATTTTCCGACAGACTGCTTTGTTCTTTTTTATAATCACTGCTTTTTAAACGTACGATAAATTTAATACCTTTATCCATCATATGTATAAACGCAGGTGTAGAAGGATATCCTCGGTCCATGATAATGATAAATGGAATATTTCCTATTGTTTCCGGTATTCGCTCTAATTGCTTTTCTGCCAGGCGCATCTCATCAAATTTTACTTTGTTACAATCACTTTCTAGTATCATGCGATTCATTACATCATAGATACAGCCTAATCCTATTTGAGCCTGGGGTTTTGTATTTTTTCGGCTTGCAGAACCATACAGTTCCAGCGTTTCAGCAGTGGTAGGAATATTAATGTCTGAGCCGTCTGCTGCTAATATTAAATGACCTTTATAAGTTGAAAAAGAAGAATCCGCATAGAAGTTGCGGTTATGATATTTATACAGCTCTAAAAAAGCATCTGGATTAAGTTTCATACGCTGTTTCAGATATCCTGGTTTGGAAATGAAAGTTCCTGGATGAGCAATTTTCATATAATTTCTCAGTTCCAATGCCAATGTCAGCCCCTTTCTGTTTATCATTGTGAAAGGAAGATCCTGAAGAGGCATTTTTCTGGTTCTGGTAAAATGATTTTGGTTACCAGACCGACAAAATGCCCTAAATTCATTAGAATTCATTTTTTCTATATCCATGAATGTACGTTTTTGAGAATGTTTCATGAGCATCACATCCTTTTCTGCGGCAGGTTCATGGTTTCTCTTTACAATATAAGCATATCAAAAAAAGCAGAAGATATCTAATCCTTTTGGAATAAATATCTTCTGCTTTAAGTTAATGACATTGAGTGTTTATAAGACTCTCAGGGCCTATAAATACTTAAATTTAAATAGAAAATTAATCTTTACAGATTATTTACCCATCTGTTTTGCAACTTCTTCTGCGAAGTTCTCTTCTTTCTTTTCGATACCATCACCTGTCTCGTAACGTACGAAACCTTTGATTGCAATCTTAGCGCCGTTTTCTTTAGCAACCTGCTCTACGTATTTAGCTACAGACTGTTTTCCATCTTCAGCTTTAACGTATGTCTGGTCAAGAAGGCAGATTTCTTTAAGCTCTTTTTTGATACGTCCTGTGATCATTCCTTCGATAACCTTAGCCGGTTTCTGGGATTCTTTCGGATCGTTCTGGATCTGAGCCATAAGGATTTCTTTCTCATGCTCAATGTATTCTGCGCTTACTTCGCTGTCGCTTGTGTACTGTGGTTTCAGAGCTGCAATCTGCATTGCAACGTTCTTAGCCATTTCTTTAACAGCGTCATTAACTACGTCTGTTTCAACATCTACAAGAACACCGATCTTACCGCCCATATGTGTGTAAGAAGAAACGAAACCGTTCTCTTCTGTAACCTGAGCAAATCTTCTGATGTTCATGTTCTCGCCGATAACTGCGATCTGAGCTGCAAGAGCTTCTTTAACAGTCTTAGTTGTGTCAAGTGCCCATGCTTCTGCAAGGAAAGCGTCGATATCTGCTGCTGTTGTGTTCATAGCCTGAGCTGCAACATCTGCTACGTAGTTCTGGAATTTCTCATTCTTAGCTACGAAGTCTGTCTCAGCGTTAACTTCTACAACAACTGCTTTCTTTCCGTCTTCAGAAACTAAAGTTTTGCAAAGACCTTCTGCTGCTACACGGCTTGCTTTCTTCTGTGCTGTAGCAAGACCTTTCTCGCGAAGGAATTCTACTGCTTTATCCATATCACCTTCTGTAGCTGTAAGAGCTTTCTTACAATCCATCATTCCGGCGCCGGTCATTTCTCTTAATTCTTTTACCTGTGCTGCTGTGATAGCCATTTCATTTTCCTCCTGAATAATATTCGTAAATCGCCCGGAGGGGCTTTTCCTTTTCAATGACAGGAAAGCCTGTCAGCTTTCCTGTACTGGTTCAAAAAATTATTCTTCTGTAGCTGCGAACTCTTCAGATTCAGCTTCGATTTCACCGTCTACATCTGTAGTACCCTGTTTTGCTTCGATAACAGCGTCTGCCATTTTGGAAACGATTAATTTTACTGCACGGATAGCGTCATCGTTACCTGGGATTACATAATCCAGTTCTTCTGGATCGCAGTTAGTATCACAGATACCGATAAGCGGGATTCCTAATGTATGAGCTTCCTGTACGCAGATTCTTTCTTTCTTAGGATCTACGATGAAGATTGCATCCGGAAGTCTCTTCATTTCTTTGATACCACCTAAGTTTTTCTGTAACTTAACGAGTTCTTTTTTCAGTTCGATAACTTCTTTTTTAGGAAGAACGTCAAATGTTCCATCAGCTTCCATAGCTTCGATCTGTTTCAGTCTTGCAATACGGCTCTGGATAGTTTTGAAGTTTGTAAGCATACCACCTAACCATCTCTCGTTTACATAGAACTGTCCGCAACGCTCTGCTTCTGTTTTGATAGCATCCTGAGCCTGTTTCTTTGTTCCTACGAATAAGATGCTTCCGCCGTCTGCTACGATATCAGCGATTGCATTGTAAGCATCGTCAACCATACCTACAGACTGCTGTAAGTCGATGATGTAGATACCGTTTCTCTCTGTGTAGATGTATGGAGCCATTTTAGGGTTCCATCTTCTTGTCTGATGTCCGAAATGTACGCCTGCTTCTAAAAGCTGTTTCATTGAAATAACGCTCATGTTTGTTCTCCTTTTTGGTTAATTTCTTCCGCCCGGTTCTTTTTCCTGGGGACCCAGCCTCACACCGCAGGGCACCATCCGCGGGAATCTCCGAACGTGTATATTTTGCACACGCAATAGATGCGCATGACTCGCAACTTCTGTAGTATAGCATACAAAAACCCTCCATGTAAAGAGGGTTTTTTGCAAATTTTCTATTATTTTGCCGCAACACTGTCTTTTAGTTTTTTCTCTTCTTCGACCGTTAACTGGCGGCATTCGCCTATGTCCAAGTCATCCGGCAGGCTCAAAACACCCATGGAAATTCTTTTCAGATAAGTAACTTTTTTTCCCACTGCCTCAGTCATTCGTTTAACCTGATGGAACTTACCCTCTTTGATAGTAAGCTGGATTTCTGAAACCCAGCCGGACGGATATTGTTCCAATTCTGTATCTTCAGCTTTTCTTGTGCTGAGGATTTCAAGTTTTGCGGGCATAGTTGGATTTTTTTCTCCAATTTCAAGTCCCTGTGCAAATTGCTGTACATCCTCATCTGTCATGCATCCGTCTGTGACAGCATAATAAGTTTTGTCCACGTGTTTCTTCGGAGAAAGAAGTTCATGTGCCAGTGCTCCGTCATCTGTGATCAGAAGCAGACCTTCTGTGTCTTTATCCAGTCTTCCTACCGGGAACAGACCTTTTCTGTCTGACGGAACCAGCTCCATTACTGTTCTGTCACACTTGTCTTCTGTTGCACTGACATAACCTGCGGGTTTATGCAGAAGATAGTAAACAAACTCCGGCGCTTTGGAGACTACCGTTCCATCCAGAATTACTTCGTCTGTTTCACTGACCTTTAGTTCTGGCTTCTTTGCTGTTATACCGTTGACCTGAACTTTTCCCTTTTGAATATATTTTTTTACCTCACTTCTTGTGCCGCTTCCTGCATCTGCAAGGAATTTGTCGAGACGTATCGCTTTCCCCATTCTTTTCTCCTGTCAATCCACATACTATTATTGTTCTATTTTCACTCTGTCGGCTGTAAAATCTATTTTTAAAGTGAAATCTCTCTTACGTCCGGTTAATACTCATATCATTCTCTTCTTTTCCCGTGTGCTGCTCATTTTCTCAAAATGAATAAAGCAATATACTACGCTAAATAGCAGAATCAGATAAATCAGTATCAAAATCTGCATGCCATACTTTGTCGAAAACAGATCCAGTGCATATTCTGTAATCAGCAGCGACCAGATGTTAGCTCCCATATGAAGCAGCATACTACTGTAGATATTCCCGCTCATTTCCAGAATATATGCAAATGCAGTTCCCAGAATACTTGCATAAATTCCCTGCACAATGTTTCCATGATAAATGCCAAATATCAGTCCCGATATCACTGCTGCCACAGGCATTTTAAGCCAGTCACGCAAACGCAGATAGATCAGCCACCTGAAAATCATTTCCTCTGCTGCCGGTGCAACAATTCCCATCCAGAAAATCATCATAAGAAGGGATTTTCCCTCTGTAATCCTGGTCATGCTATCCTGATAAGTTGTGCTGCTGATAAATGACTGCAACATTGCCATAAGAAAGTTTCCATACTGCGCCAGTCCTGCTCCTGCCAGAAGCAAAAGAAGTATCTGTGGCAAAGAAAGCCTGACTTTTTTCTGTACAGGTATCAATCCGCCCGCAATTCTTCTTACCTTATCTCTGTGATAAAAAATCAATGCAGATATCATCGCCAGGATTCCTGTCAGTCCTGTAAGGAAAATTGTATAATTATAATAGGTTTCCGCGGCATTCGCAGATATCCTTGCAAAAACAGCCAGCGCAGTTCCTGCAACGATCTGCGAAATCAGAAAATGAATTCCTACGGGATATCCTGCCCTCCAGATTTTAGAAACAATACTTTGTTTTCGCAGAGGGCTCAGGCGAAAAAATTTACAATTTCTTCCGCAGAATCAACGATTTTCAGAGGTTCTGCATTGGTAAGTTCTTCTTTTGTTCCATATCCGAAAGAAACAGCGATACATTCCAGTCCTGCCTTGCGCGCTCCATATACGTCATGTTCTTTATCACCGATCATGATTACCTGTTCTCTGTGTTTGTCCATATTAAGGCGGCAAAGAACATCCTCAATGACTTCTGTTTTATTAGTTCTGCGACCATCCATCTCACTTCCGCCAATTTCTGTGAAATACTGGGTAAGCCCGAAATGATCCAGAATCTGTCTTACATATAGTTCCGGCTTAGAAGAGGCAACTGCAAGAATATATCCCTTTTTCTTTAACTGTGCCAGCATATCTTCGATTCCAGGATATACGGCATTCTCGAAGATTCCTGTTACGGAGTAGCGTTCCCTGTAAATTTCTACTGCTTTCTTTGCAGTCTCCTCATCAACCTGCGCATATTTCATAAACATCTCCGTAAGCGGTGGCCCTACAAAAACTTTCAACTTCTCAAGATCAGCTTCCGGTTTTCCGATTCTCTCCAGCGCATACTGGACAGATTTGGTAATACCCTCTCCGGATTCTGTCAATGTTCCATCTAAATCAAACAAAATAACTTTGTACATGTTTTCCTCCTGTTTCAGTAAATATCGATATAATATGGTAGATTATATCATTGTTTTTCTGACACGTCTATGAGGAAAAAATTCAGGAATTCATTTTTATCAGTCTCCCTCCCTGAGAAATAACAAGTAATTCTATTTTGTTTATCTTAGCATCTTTCTTTATATCCAGGATGATTTTATCCTCTTCCCAATACCAGGGACACTCCATTCCATTAAATCGAACGGAAAGAATCTGAACAGAACCCTGAGATACTATCTTGATTTGCGGAGTATGGGAATTGTCTGGGGTTTGTATACATTGAAATTCTACAGGTTCATTTTTTGTATGTGCATATTTACCTGTATACACCTGAACATCTTCATTTTTAGAATTTTTAAAGTCACCTGCGTTCTTGCTTTCCTTCTTTGTGCTATTTTGTGTTCTCTTATTTTTCTTTACTGATTTAGGTGTCGGTATACGGGTTGGTTTTGGCGTTTTTGTTGGCTTCTGGTGTTTGGCAGGCTTGGGCGTCGGTATCGGTGTTGATGTTGACGTTGGCGAGATTTCTTCTGGTCTTTTAACAGTAAGTCCGTTATCTGTCTGAGATATGTTTTGTGTATTGTTATCTATTTGATATTGACTATTCCACTGTGAATTATCGCCTTGGATACTATTGTTACCTTGAAAATTATTATTCTGCTGAGAGTTGTTATCCCATTGAGTATTGCCATTCCCTCCAATATTATTCTGCTGCGGGTTGTTGTCCCATGGCTGTGTACTGTCCTGCATATTATCCTGTGTTCCGTTTCCTGTACCATTATTATACTGATATTCATTATCCTGTACATGGCTATTCTGAGTTGTATTTTCTGTTGTGCTGCTATCCGTCTGCCAGCTGTTTTCCCACGTATTCTCCCAGCTGCTCTGATTCCACCACTGTTCTTCCTGCCATTGCCAGCTACTGTTTTCTCCATTTCCCACATCAATGTCAAATCCTCCCATCTGCATGGCAGAGATTGTTGCAGTCAGACACAAACACAAAAATACTGATGCTATCATTAAAAAATATTTATGATTTTTCTTCAATTCTGATCATCTCCGTTTTCCATAATTCCAGATTTCTGCTGTCTGTATTATCCAATATTGCTTCTTTTGACTCATATTCTCTCCATAGTGTCTGACTGGCTTTCTGTTGTCCGGTGCGCAGCAGAAACATTCCGTATTCACCGTATCCGGCTCTATAAGCCTCATCATAATGAAGCATCTGTTCATAATATAGCCTGACATCTTCATAACTCTCCTGATATTCACTGTTTGTCGCAAGAAGCTGTAATATTTTTCGGGTTTCTTCTTTCTTAGTATATTTTCCCTGTAATTTTCTTAACCTTCTGTCTGCCTGTTCACATATTTTCTTTTTGACCTTGCTACTGCCATTTTGAAAATCTTCCTGATAATACAGATCAGTAATTGCCGTCAGTTTTTCATAAAAATCATCTGATTTTGAACCAGACACCAACCTCGAGCCAAATAAAAGAAATATCATGATCATGGCAAATGCAATACTGCTTCCTGACAAGGCCAGAATATTTTTTATCTTGCTCTGACTTTGTCTCTTTTGAATTCTGCTTAATTTCTTCTGTACAGTCTCCATATTCTGAAAACGCATTTCCGGCTTTTTCTGACAACATCGAAAAATAAGACAGAACAGTGACATATTTTGTATAAACAGCAAAAAATCAGATTTTTGACACAGGGCAGATAGTGTTTTTCCAAATGTATAGATATCCGTTGCCGCATTGATCCTGCCTTCATACTGTTCCGGCGCTGCAAATCCATTTGTGCCTGTACATACTTTATGCTGATATTTATAGCCATTCACCGCGCCACCCAGATCGATCAGATACAATCTGCCGTTTTCACCAAGCATCAGATTATCAGGTTTCAGATCACCATAGTATACCGGTGGTTTTTGGTTATGAAAATATACAAATATTTCTGTAATCTCTATTCCATATTTGATAATCTCTTTTATGGAAAATCGTTCCCCGCTTCGTATATATTCACCCAGAGATTTTCCTTTTACATATTCCATAACAAGATAACATTTCTGATCATCTTCTATATAATCTACCATCTTTGGAAGAGATGGATGAGACAACTTCAAAAGCATTCTGGCTTCATTTCTGCCGGAAACAGGGATTTCTTTTACCGCCCACAATACTCCCAGTTCCAGGTCTCTGGCAAGATAGACTTTCCCACCACCGCCTTTTCCAAGAGGCTCCAGAATACAATAACGCCCTTTTAATACAGTTCCAGATAAATTCACCGGCGCACCTCCTTATTCAGTTATCAAACAGATAAAATCATCCACTTTCGTTGCATGATTCTACAGTCAATCGGATATTCGCAATTGAAGCAGGGAACTTACTTGATTCGGTTAAATTTAAAAATTGGAAAAATACGATGAAAGAACTTCACCGCTAACAGATAAATATAGAATAGCACATCTCGTTCTTTTTGAAAAGCCCTGTTTTTATATTCAGAACATTAATATAAACAGAGGTTACTGTTCACTCCGTTCACAGCAACACGCTTCGCGATGCACAGAATTTATGCTAATCGCATAAATTCGCGCGGTATGTCTCGGGTTTTCTGTGACCTTCGCTCACACAAAACACCTCGCGGGATATTACCAGTGAACAGTAACAAACAGAGGACAGTACAATATTTGTATACTGTCCTCTAATGTTTCGGTTTTTAAAGCAGATTCGAATATCTGCTTAATTTTAATCGACTGATATCTCTTTACATTCTGTCCGGTGCAGAGAATCCAAGAAGATCGATGCATGTTTCCAGAACTTTCTTTGTGAGTTTCAGCAGCTGAATGAAAGAAGCTTTCTGTGCTTCGTTTTCTTCACTGAGAATCTTTGTCTCGTGGTAGAAGCTGTTAAATGCATTGGATACTTCGTAAATATATGCACAGATCTTATGTGGTGCTTTTTCTTCGAAAGCATTCTCTACAATTGCGCCGAATCCTGTCAGCTGAAGCATCAGATTCTTCTGGCTGTCGTTTACAGGGTCAAGGATTGCACCTGCATCAAGGTCACCGCCTTCTTCTGTAAAACGGTTCAGGATAGATTTGATACGAACGATCGTATAAAGAATATACGGACCTGTATTTCCTTCAAATGAAGTAAATCTGTCAATATCAAAAATGTAATCCTTGGTAGCCTGGTTGGAAAGATCACCATATTTAATCGCAGAAAGTCCTACGATCTCAGCAGTCTCTCTTGCATCTTTATCCTTTACGCTGCGGTTTTCAACGATCTTGGTAAACATCTCTTCATTGATGTCTTTGATAAGAGTTTCCAGACGCATAACGCCGCCCTCTCTTGTCTTAAACGGTTTGCCGTCTTTGCCATTCATTGTTCCAAATCCAAGGAAAGAAAGCTTTGTATCATCATTTACAAGACCTGTCTTTCTTGCGCAACGGAATACCTGAATGAAATGAAGTTCCTGACGTTTATCAACTACATATAAAATCTCATCCGGGTTGAACAGTTTCATACGCTCAACGATCGTTGCAAGGTCTGTAGTTGTATAAAGAGAAGCACCGTCTGATTTTAAAAGCATACATGGCGGAATCTCTTTTGTATCGTTTTCTTCTTTTACATCTACTACAAGAGCACCCTGATCTACATAGGCAAATCCTTTTTCTTTCATCTCTTCAACCATTCCAGGAATATATGGCTGGGCATCAGATTCTTTTTTCCAGAGGTCGAAAGAAACATTTAACTTGTCATAGTTGCGTTTCAGGTCTGTAACAGATACATTCATGATATGATTCCAGAGAGCCATATATCCCGGTTTGCCCTGCTGAAGAAGATGAGTTGCCTCCAGTGCCTCATTTCTGTATGCCTCGTCCTCTTTGGACTTGCCACTTGCGCAAGGATAAATCTCTTCCAGCTCGCTGATTGTAAATGGTGCTTCTTCCGGATATTCTCCTGTATAAGAATCATCAAAGTAGACAAGCTCTGGTTTTCTGTGTCTCAGTTCTGTGATGATAAGTCCCATCTGCAGACCCCAGTCTCCAAGATGTACATCACCGATCACTTTATGACCTACAAAACGGCCGATTCTTTTAATACTTTCTCCGATGATTGCAGAGCGGAGATGACCTACATGGAGAGGTTTTGCAACGTTTGGTCCGCCGTAATCAATGATAATTGTCTTTGGCTCTTTTGCTGCAGATACGGAAAGTTTCTCATCTGCTGCCATTTCTTTTAAATAGTCTGCAAGAAATTCACCTTTTACTTTCAGGTTGATGAATCCTGGTTTTACAACTTCTGCCATAGAGAAAACCTGGCTGTCTTTTAAATAAGCTACTACATCATCTGCAATCATAAATGGCGCTTTTTTATATGCTTTTGCACCCGCCATGGCACCATTGCACTGAAATTCGCAAAGGTCCGGTCTGTTGGATACGGTTACCTTTCCGTAGGACGGATCGTATCCTGCTTTTTCAAATGCTGCGGAAAGTTCTTCCGCCATCTGTTCCATCAGTTTCTTCATTCTCTAACTCCTCAAATTGTTTTACTTTGTAACTATTCAGCAGTCTGCTATTCTGCAAAAGTGCCAAACAGTTCCTATATTTTTATAATCAGACAGACAAAAGTCCCTGCCTGTATCCGGCATATTCTGATTAATCCACTACCACTTTTCTTGAACATGCAACAGCGATAGCACCATGTCCGATATGGCATGCAACACTTAATGATAACGGATTCTGTACAATCTCAATTCCAGGGAAAGCTTCTGCAATCTCTTTCTTAAATTCCAGAGCTTCTTCTTCGTTTCCTGTATAAGCAGACTGCAGACACATCTCGCCACGTTTCACATATTCAGCGAAGCGGTTCTCCCAGTCATTCTGCATAGCCTTAAGCATGACACGCTTTGCCTGCTTCTTGCCTCTTGTCTTGGAATATGCATCCAATTTCTCTCCCTGAATCTGGAGTACAGGTTTTAAGTTCAGAACTGTTCCGATTGCTGCTGCCGCCGGAGTAATTCTTCCACCTTTTTTAAGATACTTCAATGTTTCCAGAGTAATATAGATACTGGAATCAAATTTCTGCTCTTCAAGAACCTGTTTGATCTGTGCTGCATTTCTGCCTGCATCTCTTAAGGTAAGTGCATCCAATACAGACTGTCTCTGTGTAACAGAAATTCTCTGATTGTCTACCACTTGCACTCTCCCATCATATTCCTGAGCAAGTCCCATAGCTGTATCACAGGATGCACTCAGACCGCTTGACATAGGAATATGCACTACTTCATCATACTCTTCAAGAAGTGTATTCCAAAGCCCGCACACATCTGCCGGTCCCGGCTGGGAAGTGGAAATAGTCTCATCATTCTTAAGTCGCTCATAAAAATCTTCCTGTGAAAGAGTGATTCCTTCAAGATAAAGCTTCTCATTAATATAAAAAGGCATCGGAATCACGCTGACACCAAGTTCTCTTGCCTGATCCTGTGTTATGCCGCTGTTACTGTCTGTGACAATGGCAATTTTTCCCATATTCATATCTCCTTTATTATAATTTCATGATATCAGAGGCAAAAGACCTGAAAGTCTTTCTTACTTGCCCGATAAGACCTTTTGACTCTGATATCATTTCATCGTAATCATTCAGTCTTTAGTGTAGCATATTTTTCTTTGTATCTCAATCCAGAATATAAATTTTTCCATTTCTATCTTAAAATCCAGTGGTTACTGTTCACTCCGTTCACAGCAACACGCTTCGCGATGCACAGAATTTATGCTAATCGCATAAATTCGCGCGGTATGTCTCGGGTTTTCTGTTGCCAGGCATCCGTAAGAAGCTGCCGGTGGCAGGTTCTGTAGGTGACCTTCGCTCACAAAAAACACCTCGCGGGATATTACCAGTGAACAGTAACATCCAGTGTACTGGTCACTTAATATCTGACAAAACTCCATAGAATAATTTTATATCGTCAAGGAGTTCACCTAAAAGAATCCATCAGGAATACCTGTAAATTCACACTGTTCCTGCTCTAACAGCTGATTTAACTTCTCAAAGTTATCTCTCATAAATCCCTTATCATTTTCCCACATAAAGATACTCCCTTCCAGAAAACAGGCTTTTTCACAATCCCGTTTTCTGTGAAGAGAGTATCTTTTTCTCTTATAGCCACACAGATCTTCTCAATCGGATTAAACTTATTCCATTTCTCTTACAATCTTACGAACCTGAAGAACAAATGTCGGAGATACGGACAGTTCATCAATGCCCATCTGTACGAAACGCTCTGTCATACTTGTATCTGCTCCAAGCTCACCGCAGATACCTGCCCAGATACCTTCTTTATGTGCATTGTCGATTACCATCTGGATCATACGGATTACTGCTTCATGATGAGAGTCATAAATATTATCCAGTTTTGCATTCTGACGGTCAATTGCCAGTGTATACTGAGTCAGATCATTTGTACCAATACTAAAGAAGTCAACTTCTTTTGCAAGAAGATCACTAATCATAACGGCTGCCGGTGTCTCAATCATCACACCCTGCTCTACGTCATCCTTAAACGGTACACCCTGCTCTGTCAACTCTTTCTTTACTTCTGCAACAATAGCTTTGATCTGTTTTACTTCTGTCACAGAGATAATCATCGGGTACATAATGGAAATGTTTCCATACATACTTGCTCTGAAGAGCGCACGAAGCTGTGTTTTAAACACTTCCGGTCTGTCGAGACAGATACGAATCGCACGATAGCCCATTGCCGGGTTCTCTTCATGTGCCATATCAAAATAATCAATCTGCTTATCTGCACCGATATCCAAAGTACGGATGATTACTTTCTTGCCGGCCATGTTCTGTGCTACTGCTTTATAAATCTGGAACTGTTCTTCCTCTGTCGGATAGTTTTCCTTCTCCAGATAAATAAATTCACTTCTGAAAAGACCAATACCTTCTGCATCATTAGCCAGAACACTTGCAACATCTCCTGTGCTTCCGATGTTCGCATAAAGATGAATCTTATGTCCGCTCTTTGTCTCGGTTGTTTTACCTTTTAATTCTTTGAGCATTGCTCTCTGATGCAGTTCTTCATCTTTCTGATCCTGATATTTCTTAAGTGTATCTGCATCCGGCTCTACAATAAGAGAACCCGACTTACCATCCACGATTGCCATCTTTCCATCCATGCTGTCATCATATTCAATGTTGATCAGTGCCGGAATATTCATTGTTCTTGCAAGAATCGCTGTATGGGAATTAGAAGAACCTTTTCTTGTAACAAATGCAAGTACTCTGCTCTTATCCATCTGTACTGTCTCACTTGGAGCCAGATCCTCTGCCACGATAATAGATGGTTCTGCTGCATCCATATCCCCATCGTCATGTCCGGATAATACACGTACCAGACGATCTGAGATATCTTTTACGTCAGCAGCTCTTGCCTTCATATAGTCATCATCCATCTGTGCAAACATATCTGCAAAGTTATCACCTGTTGTTGCCACTGCATACTCTGCATTTACATTCTCTGTGCGGATAATATTGTCAATAGAATCAAGATAGTCCTCATCGTCCAGCATCATCTGATGTACTTCAAAAATAGCTGCACCTGACTCTCCAACTTCCTGAAGTGCCTTATCATACAGTTTCTGAAGCTGGGCAACTGCTTTCTCCTTTGCTTCCTGCACGCGGGCGATCTCAGCTTCCGGATCTTCTACCCTTGTACGCTTCACGCTTGTATCTGCCTTCTGCAAAATAGAAATCTTTCCAATTGCGATTCCGGAAAATACGGACTTACCTTCTAATACTCTCATTACTCCAACTCTCCTTATTACAGATTATCTTCCAAAAAGTTCCTCATCACTTCGGCATCTGCCACTTCATTGTCGCCTTCCACCTGCACCATAATCTGGTCGCCTTGCTTTGCCGCAAGATTCATAACACAGAACATGTGCTTCGCATCACCACTCTTTGTGCCTTTAAAAATGGTAATGTCGCTTGTGAGCTTGCCAGCTTCCTGCACAAGAAGCAGACCAGGCCTTGCATGTATTCCAAGTTTATCTTTGATAACATACGTAAATGATACCATCCACAAACCTCCTCCTGTATACATACTTCTTTTTGAGATAACCCATTATAGCACAATCCGTCTCCATACTTCCATCCTTTTTTACTTTTTGTACAAAATTTAAGCACTTTTTTTGACATTTTCACCGTCTTAAGTTCTATCCTATGTCAAAATCTACTAAAACACAGTCTTTCATTATCAGATTTTATACACATGTAAATGAGCACTGAATCTAATCTCTCGTCAGATTCAGTGCCCACTTTTTGTTTTCTTCTTATTTTTCTATTTCTGTTTATTCTTTATTCGCTTCTAAGTGCATCGATTGGATTCAGATTAGCCGCTTTCACAGATGGAAGCAAACCAAATACCACACCGATTACTGTCGAAAACAGTACTGCAATCACAATTGACGGTACACTGATCGCGGTAGGAGATCCGGTTACTTTTCCCACAACTTTCGACAAACCAATACCGGTTACTACACCGATAATACCTCCAATGCTGGTAAGCACTGAAGCTTCCGTCAGAAACTGTCCAAGAATCGTCTTCTTACGGGCTCCGATTGCCTTTTTCAGACCGATCTCCTTGGTACGCTCTGTAACGGAAACCAGCATGATGTTCATAACACCGATACCACCTACAAGCAGGGAGATACTTGCAATCCAGATCAGCTGATTATTTGTACTCTCACTGAGTTTCTGCATGCTCTTAACCTGCTCCATGATATCTTCTGCTTTATATTTCATAGTGGTACTACCGTTTATATTCAACGATGTGATGGAATTATTCAACGCATCTGCCGTAGAATTTCCCACAGAACTCATCGTATCTGTACTGTCCGCTTTTACGATCACATTCTGCGGCACATCAAATCTAAAGGATATCGGCCAACAGCTGTCCGGAATCATCACGCTTCCCACAATTGACTGGTAATAAGTATAATACTCATCAATACTGTTAATCGTTGGCTGATAATTCTCATCCTGACGAATCACACCAACTATCGTATATGGTTCCTGATTAATCTCTACTGTCTGTCCCACCGGATTCTGTGACGGAAACAGATTCTGTGCTGCATTGTCATCAATCAGGGCAACTTTGTTATAGTTTTTGTAATCATCACTTACAAAGCCTCTGCCTGACTGAATCACATACCCACAGGTAGCCAGATAATTTACATCAATCCCATAAACGCTTCCGCCTTCAAGGCTGTTGTTATTGTTATAAATGGAAGCACTTGTGCTGTTATAATAAAAAGTTGCATTCTCCACATGATCAAGGTCGCGTACTTCTTCTTTGACATCATCTGTCAGAACCGGTGCCTTTGAAGAATTTCCGTATTCTGAATCATACCGATTATCTCCGTCATAAAGATAAATATTTACTGTATTGGATCCGGCACCGATCAGATCCTCTTTAATCTGCTCACTGGTTCCCTTGATCGTAGAAACAATCGCAATGATAGATGCAATACCAATGATGATACCAAGCATTGTCAGGAAGGATCGCATCATATGTGACCATATTCCCTGAAATGCCAGGCGTATATTCTCAAGCATAAAATGTCTCCTTTCTTATCAAGATCCATACATCTGGTCTAAGGTAACTTCTCTTGTTTTTGCTCCCTCTTTGACATCTTTTCCATAAGGGAAAGCAATCAAATCATCTTCACTAAGTCCGCCCTTAACAATTACACTATAACCGCTGTCTACCGTTGCTCCCACAGAAATTTCCTGTTTCTTCAGAATTCCATTGTCATCTTTATAAACATAATTCGTGCTGCTGTCACTTCTGACAAACGCTTTCTGAATGACCATACTGCCCTCGGAAGAAGAAGCTTCGTAGTTAATCGTAACCCAGTCCTGATCCTCAAGCTGAAGCGTCTTATCTGTCACTACCGCGGTAAATGCATAGTAAGAAACGTTAGGATTACTGCTTCCATAGTAGCTGTTACCACTTACAGGATATTCAGAAACATCCATAACTTCTGCTTCAAATGAACCACTTGTATAGCTTGTACAGTTAAGAATTGTTCCCTCTTTGATATCATCCAGCATCAGTTCGTTGACAGAACCTACTACATAAAAACCATCACTGCTCTTTACCTTAAGCAAGGCTTTGCCATCGGTTGTCTCACCGCTGCCGCCATCTCCAACGTATGTAACCGTACCTGACAATTTTGCGCTGATAAGTTTTTTATTCGCCTTCTTTTCAAGCTGGGATATTTTAATATCACTTTCCTGAATATCCAGTTTCAGACTTGAGATCTTTCTCTTCTGATACTTAATCGCATCCTCCCTGGAAACTGGTGGTCCTGTCGGCTCTGCATCATCTCCTCCGTCTGTGTCACCTCCATCATCTGGAAGTATATCATATTTATCTGCATCTGCCAGAGTAAATTCCATCTCCACAAATTCATATACCGGTTTCTCCAGAAGGCTTCCATTTATCAGATAATATCCTGTACAAGAGCTTTTTCGATCCTCATAATCTGATATGGTATCATTCTGGTGAAATTCAAGCTGATACCAGTATCCACCCTGATGCACAACTTTTGTTCCATCAGCGCTGTATCCGGCAAGTTTATTAAAGAATGAACCCATAACTGTTACCTTTTCTTTTGCACTGCTGCACAAATATACATATGGATCATCCTTTGTACCACTTCCTGTAAATGGAATCGAATTCGCATCCAGCTTCTGATAAAATGGCTCATCACCGTCTGTAATATTCGGATCACCTTTCTGATAATAAGGATCAAAATATGTGGTATGGTCATCCAGTGATGGAGTTGGTGTCGGCGATAACTCCGGGGTATCATCTTTTCCCGGATTAAAAGAATCATCACTGCCGTCACCAAAATCGTTTGCAGAAGAATCTGTATACACCGGAGCATTGGCAGTATTGTCGGTTTCAGTTGTATCAGAAGTGTTATCTGCACTCTGATTCTTTTTGTCAGCTGTATTTTCAGTATCTGTTGAAGCAGCACCTGAACTATTGTCTGCTGCTCCACCATCCGTAAATGCAGACAACAGAAGCGGATGTATTGCCGCAGCCAGATAACTGCCTGACATATCTGCGGCTGATGACATGGTATCATCCGGAGTCATATCATCATCGCCTGTACCGGTATCACGGCTTCTCTTCGTAGTACTCAGGTCATCGGCATCTGTACTGGCATCCGACTCTTCTATCGGACCACCGTTTTGGAGGCTGGTAAGTCGGTTTACAGCCTTATTCAAATCCTGTTCCTGTTTCTGCTTTTTCAGTTTTGCTATATTTAATTCCATCTCCACCAAAGTGGTGTCAAATGAAATCAACGGATCACCTTTATTTACAGTATCACCTTTTGTTACATAAATCTGATCTATGATCAGATCTTTATCTCCATTTACTGTCTGCGTCGCACTGGATGTCACCGTTCCGTCAAGTGTGGTGGTCGGAGTATAGAATTCCTGTAATAATCCACTGACAGGTGTGACATTTACCGTCTTCTGGCTGCTTTTTCGCAGCTGCATCAGACCGGCGGAGATTCCACATCCGGCAACTGCCACCACCAACACTCCGGCGAGGATTTTCTTTACTTTACCCATGAAGATCACCTCTTTTCCTGAAGGATTCCATCTTTGATCGTAACCACTCTCTTTGCATGTGCTGCGATATCTGCATCATGAGTGATCATTAATACGGATACACCTTCATCGTTCAGTTTCTGGAAAAGTTCCATAACCTGTGCCCCGGACTTACTGTCAAGAGCACCTGTTGGCTCATCTGCCAGAAGAAGCTTTGGGTTATTGACAATAGCTCTCGCAATGGCAACTCGCTGCATCTGACCACCAGATAACTGATTGGGTTTAAAATCAACTCGGTCTGACAAGCCCACTCTGTCAAGAGCTCTCAGAGCTCTTTCCCTTCTTTCTTTCTTTGGCACCTTCGCATAATTTAACGGCATTTCCACATTTGCCAATGCACTCTGTTTCGGAAGCAGATGAAAACTCTGAAATACAAATCCTATTTTATTGAGCCGGATATCTGACATTGCGTTCTCCGAACATGCTTTAATATCCTGACCATCCAGAAAGAAAGTCCCCTCTGTCTGTTTATCCAGGCATCCGATAATATTCATCAATGTAGTTTTTCCGGAACCGGAAGGACCCATGATTGCTACATATTCTCCTTCTTCCATAGAAAAATTTACGTCTTTTAATACCGGGACTTTCATTTTACCCTGCAGATATTCTTTATAAATACCTTTTAATTCCAGTATCATTCAATCCCCTCCACATCTCCGTCTGCGCTCATACCCGGTGCCTCATCGATTGGTACAAGTTCTTCATTCGGATCAATTACATCATCTGTATCAGAACTATTGTCTGTTGTGTCTGTTGAGCTTTCATCCATATCCGGCTCTGTAAAATCATCCGCAGATGATTCCATATCTGTCATATCACTGACAGATCCATCCGCTCCATAGGAATCATCATCCATATCTGTAATTCCGTCAGCACCACCGCTCATTGTCTGTGCCAGATCTCCAACTTCTGTTTTCTCCCCTTCTTCCAAAGCTTCTGTCGGGAATGCAATCGCGTCTTTCTTTGTCAGACCATCAACAATTTCATATTCGCCCAGATCATCATCATGCTTTCCTAAAGTTACATAACGCTTCTCCAGTCTGTTCTTGTCATTGGCAGCCCATACATACGGCTCATTGGTGTCTGTGTCCAGAATATAATAGTCACTGAGCCACAGTCCATCTTTCTGATCATCCTGCCCGATATCACGCTCTATGTATACATGCTGTCCAAGCATCAGATTCTCTGAAGAATCCAGTTCAACATAAAAAGGATATGAAGTAGATGTCGTCTGATCATCAGAACTTGTGCTCGACATTCCAAAATACATATCATTGCTGCTATCATCTGATGTTCCATTATTAACATCAATAGATCCCATTGTTCCCTTCCACGTCTTACTGCTATCTACTCTGGATCTGATAATTACAGCTTCACCAGGCACAATCGAATCTCTATTCTGTTCATTAACTTTTCCCTTTACCCGATAAGCCCCGGTACTGAGAATTGTAATAAATGCAGAGCTGTCTGAACTGCTGTCACTTGATGAGGTGCTATCCATTGCGCTACTGTCATCCACAGAATCTCCGTCATCACTTGTCATCTTGGAGGTGTCAATTTTCTGAATCACACCATCAATCTCACTTCTGACTTCTGTATTCTGTGTGGCACTCTGAAGCTTATCAATTTCAGACTGTTTACTCTTCTGGCTATATTCATTTTTCTTGAGATTCATTTTATTTGTTTCAATCTCAATCGTGTATGAAAGCTGATCTTCCGCTTTTGCCTTTTTCTTCTCAGCTTCCAAAGTAGAAATCTGTTCTGTCAGGCTGATCTGCTCATTCTTTAATCTATCCAGATCAAGCTGTGCCTGCTTTAAGTCATCCTCGATACTGCTAAGATCATATTCAAAAAGAAGCTGGCCTTTTTTTACCTCTTCACCGGTCTTTACCTGAACCTCTTTTACTTTACGTCCGCTTTCTATCTTAACGTTTACAGTTTCCTGTGGTTCCACTACACCTGCAAAGCGGTTGGTCGCAGCTGTTTCAGCTCCTGTGATCACACTCACTTTAGATACATAAACTACTGTATCCCCGGAGCCACTCTGACCACTTCCATTAAAATGATACCATACGCCACTTCCAATACCACCCGCAGCAATCAGGATTCCCAAAACGATGATAATACGTTTTTTCATAGTTGCCTCCTTGATATTATCGCATTTTTGATGTCGACATCTATTATACACTACTATTTTTTTACTTCGTATTTATATAGTTACGTTTTCCTGTAACTTTCACTTCCCTATCATATCAGATTCTATCTTAAAAAAAAAGCTTTGCATCTAAATGATGTCATTTTTCACAATTTTTTCACGTTTATTTTATGAAATTCGTTCATGTTTTTCGTTTTTTTGACAGTCACCGCAAAATCTGGTAAAATACTCAGAAAGTATTGTGAAAGGAAAGAATACGCATGAACACAAAGAAACGTCTGGCTCCTTTGCTTTATATTTTATTTGTTTTTTTCGCTGTATTTATGAACAGCGGCTGTTCACATAAAAGCGGGTCAAATGTAAAAAATGTTGTCAGAAATGAGTTGGATCAGTTAAAGAATCTTAATTCAGAAACAACTCAAAAATATATACCGTATAAAGAGCTGTTCCCCGATGCTACAGAAAACACTGCATTATCCGATGAAATCAATGAAGTATTTTCTCTCTTTTTCCAGAAATTTGATTACAAAATTCTGGATATCAGCGTCGACACGGCAAATAATTCAGCCACTGCTTCTGTGAAACTTACTACAATCGATGCCAAGCCTCTTGCCAGAGATTTCGCAGCAGAACTGCTTCGGACCGAAATCACAAAAGCTGCACAGGCCCAGACTGGAAATATCAAAGATTCTTCCAAATCACTTGAGGCACATTATCTGATTCTGAATCATCTTTTGGATACGAACAAATATGATTCAACTGAAACAGACTGTTCCATTCAGCTTATTAATACCGGCAGTGATAAAAAAGAAAAATGGGAGATTCAGCGTACAAGTTCCCTTGAAGATGAGCTCGTCGGCGGTCTCATAGCCAATCTGGCTGATCCGGATATTCTTTCACCGGAAGATACCCTGACTGTCTATCTTGACACTCTACAGAAACTGAATCTGAAAGAAATGACATCTTATCTGGGTGTAGTAAATATCATGAATACATCCGATACCGCAAAAAACTCCATTGCCTCAGCACTTGCCGAACAGATTCATAAAAATTTTAATTATGTCATTAAATCCAGCAGTGAAAATGGATACAATGCCACTGTTACAACTGAAATTACAACCTTTGACAGTGATTCGATCCTGGCTGATTATCAGGAAAAGCTTGATAAATATCTGGCTTCTGCTGACGCAGTTATCGATGGCTCCCAGAAACGATACGAAAAATCTTTCGAAATTCTTCTGAACAGCATCAATGATAATACCGTTACTACCGTCAATGATGTAGATTTTGTTCTAATCAATGATGGGGTATCCTGGAAACTTCAGGATGAGGGAAATACTTTGGGCAATGCTATTTTCGGTACTTTGACAGATTCTCCTCTCGAGACTTCTGATTCTGAGGATGAAAATATTTCTGCCGATACAGATAAGCAGACAGATGATAATACTTCTACTGAAAGCAGTTCCAATTAACGATTAGTCAATCGGATATTCGCAATCCGCTTTCGCTACGTGGCTCTACACCAAATAACTAAAAAGGCCATCATATCACAGAAATATTCCTTTTCTGAATCATTCTATGATATGGTGGTCTTTTTAATCTTTGTCTTATTCTTTTTACATCCCCGTTATAATTTTGATAAACAGTAAAACCAGAACTATCAGAATAATCGGTCTTACGATTTTATTTCCATTTTTCATTACCATTCCAGATCCTACATAATGCCCTGCAATGGAAAAAACAGAAGCTGCAAGTCCAAGATATATGACAATCTTTCCACTAAATAAAAAAACAACTAATGCCATTATATTAGAAGAAAGATTTGCAAGTTTCATAGTTCCGGAAGCTTTCGCTACGGGAAGTTTTGCTACTCCTGTATATAAAATAAGCAGAAACGTACCAGTTCCCGGCCCATAAAAGCCATCGTAGCAGCCAACAGCCAGAGAACACACCGCACACAAAATCCACTGTTTCTTTCTGGAAATCTCTACATTGCTGTTATCATCCAGATTTTTCTTCTTCATTACATAAAACGCAACAATAGGAAGTACCGGAATCAGCATCCATTTTAATATCTTATCACTGGCAAGAAGCGCAATATGAGCGCCTGCAAAAGAACCGACAAGAGCCATGGAAATACATGGCAGTGCAACTCCCCAGTCCACAAATTTATTCTTACATAAACGTGCTGTTGAAATCGCTGTCCCAGTTGCCGAGGATAATTTATTCGTTGCTATCGCATTGTGCATCGGAACCCCTGCAAGCAGATACGCAGGCAGGGAGATCAAACCACCCCCGCCTGCGATAGAATCAACTAATCCTGCAAGGAATACCAACGGGCATACAATCAAAAACGTCTGAATTGTAAGCTCCATCCTTATTCAGTTACTTCCTCCGGTCTTACTTCCAGTTCCAGTTCTTTTAACTGCTCCTCGCTTACGCGGCTCGGAGACTGAGTCATCAGACAGGAAGCATCTTTAACTTTCGGGAATGCGATTACGTCACGGATGCTGTCAACTTTCGCCATAAGCATTACCAGACGGTCAAGTCCGTATGCCAGTCCGGCGTGAGGCGGAACTCCATATTTGAATGCGTCCAGAAGGAATCCGAACTGCTCGTGAGCAGCTTCTTTTGTGAATCCAAGTGCTTCAAACATTCTCTCCTGAATATCATCCTGATGGATTCTGACACTTCCTCCACCAATTTCATTACCGTTTAATACGATATCATATGCTTTTGCACGAACTTTTCCAGGATCTGTATCCAGAAGTGGAAGGTCCTCTTCCATAAGCATGGTAAATGGATGATGCATTGCTGTGAAACGATTCTCTTCTTCACTCCATTCAAGAAGCGGGAACTCTGTTACCCATACAAAACGATACTCATTCTTATCAAGAAGATCCATCTGCTTTGCAAGTTCCAGACGAAGTGCGCCAAGTACATCATAAACCAGTTTCTTCCTATCTGCTGCAAACAGAAGTAAGTCTCCTGCTTTACCATCCATAGCTACTACCAGAGCATCCATCTCTTCATCTGTCATGAATTTAGCAAAAGAAGATTTTCTTGTGCCATCTTCAGCGATTGCAATGTATGCAAGGCCTTTTGCACCGTAACCTTTAGCAAACTCAACCAGTTTGTCAATTTTCTTACGTGGCATAGCGCCCTGTCCTTCTGCATTGATACCACGAACACTGCCGCCATTTTCCAACGCAGAAGTAAACACGCTGAATCCACAGTTTTTAACTACATCACTTACATCATGAAGTTCCATTCCGAAACGCATATCCGGTTTATCAGAACCAAATCTGTCCATAGCTTCCTGCCATGTGATACGCTGGATTGGAAGTTTTACATCAATATCAAGTACTTCCTTGAACAGATAAGCAAGGAATCTCTCATTTACATCGATTACGTCATTAACATCTACAAAAGAGAGTTCCATATCGATCTGAGTAAATTCCGGCTGTCTGTCCGCACGAAGGTCTTCGTCACGGAAACATCTTGCAATCTGGATATAACGGTCATAACCAGAGCACATCAGAAGCTGTTTGTACAGCTGCGGAGACTGTGGCAGACCATAGAAATGTCCCGGATGAACACGAGACGGTACCAGATAATCTCTTGCACCTTCCGGTGTACTCTTACCAAGCATCGGAGTTTCAATTTCAAGGAATCCTTCTTTTGCGAAGAACTGTCTTGTAAGCATCATGACTTTGCTCTTAAGCATAATGTTCTTCTGAAGGTCAGGTCTTCTTAAATCAAGATAACGATATTTCAGACGGATTTCATCTTTTGTCTTGCTGTTCTCTTCAATTGGGAACGGAGGTACCTCTGCTTCAGACAGAACACGAAGGGATTTTACGCGAAGCTCAATTTCACCTGTTGCAAGATTCTTATTAACAGCGCCGCCTCTTTCTTCTACCACACCGGTAACAGCGATTACGAATTCACTTCTCAGTTTACCTGCTTTTGCAAAACCTTCTTCATCAATGCTGCCATTTTCAAAAATCAGCTGCATGATACCGGAACGGTCTCTTAAATCTACGAAAATAATTCCGCCTTTATCGCGGGCTTTCTGAACCCATCCCATAAGGACAACTTCTTTGCCGATCATTTCCTTTGTTACTTCTGCACATCGGCATGTTCTGTGCAGTCCCTGCATACTTTCAGCCATGTTTCTTTCCTCTTTTCATGCTTTCTATATTATAAGAATTGTTGTAACTATCCAGCAGTCTGCTATCCCGCAATGTTGCTGAACAGTTACGAATTATTACATTCTGTCTTTAAAGAATTCTACAAACTCTGTATAGCCCTCTGCTGTCATCTGATCTTTCTGGAATTTCTTATTCTTCTTCATAATAGAAATATTGATCTGTGTTCCGGCATTACGCTCTTCCTGAGCCTGTTTCAGAATCGTCAGCATCTTGTCTGCCGGCATATTCTTCTCGATAAGATATGCTTTCTTACCATTCTTTGTCGGGATTTCATAATTTCTCTCAAGAAGAAGCATTACGATTCTCTCGAATCCAATTGAAAATCCGCAGGCAGATGTATTGTTTCCTGTAAATTTACCGATCATCTCATCATAGCGTCCACCGCCGCCTACGCTGCCGCCAAACTCATCCATAGAGATTTCAAAAATCGGTCCTGTATAATAAGACATTCCACGTACCAAAGTCGGATCGAAAGACATCTTAAAATCTGCTGTCTTGACAGAATCTACAGTAGAAATGATTGTTTCAAGGTCCTCAGCTACCTTTGAATCCAGAACATCTTTTAATTTCTCTTTACAGTAGCGAACACCTTCGATATCAGAAGTGATTTCTTTGAAAAGTCCAAGATAAGTGTCAATACTTTCTTTGGCAAATCCTTCTTTCTCCAGTTCTTCTGCAACACCTTCAATACCAATCTTATCCATCTTGTCCAAAATGATAAATACTGTATCAAAGCTCTCCTGCGGGAATCCACTGTACTGAGCCATTGCCTTTAAAATCTTTCTGTCATTGATACGGATGGTAAAGTTGTGGAAATCCAGCTTTCCAAGCAAAGTTGTAGTAGCCAGAACCAGTTCAATCTCAGCCAGGTAAGTAGGCTCCCCCAGAATATCGATATCACACTGCATAAACTGACGGAAACGTCCTCTCTGCGGTCTGTCTGCTCTCCATACATTTCCCATCTGAAGTGCCTTAAACGGAGCCGGAAGCTCGTTTGCATTGTTTGAATAGTATCTGGAAAGCGGTACAGTCAGGTCATAGCGAAGTCCGGAATCAACCAGATCACTCTCTGTCTCAGCTTCTGTGAGTTTTAGTTTTTCTCCACGTTTCAGGATCTTGAAAATCAGTTTTTCATTCTCTCCGCCCTGTTTACTGGAAAGATTCTCAATGTGTTCTACACATGGTGTCTCTATAGATGAAAATCCAAAAGTTCCGTATGTCTCACGAATCATATTCATCACATAGTTACGAATCTCCATCTCTTTTGGTAAAATGTCTTTCATACCGGTTACCGGTTTCTTCTTTAATGCCATGTTGTCCTCCTCTTTTATGGTATTCAACATTACTGATTCCTTCTTTATCTCCTCAGTAATATATCAGCCCTGTTTCATTTTCGGAAACTCTGTCCGTCTCCATTATGAACCACTCTCTGAAATGCAAGAAAAACCTGCATATCAAAATTCTTGACCTCATCGATCATCAGCTCCATAACCGCAGAAATGTCAAAGGCTTTTCTGTACGGTCTGTCTGAAATCAATGCCGCATATACATCGCAGACTCTGAGAATCCGGGCACCTATCGGAATGTCCTCCCCTGCCTTATTGGCCGGATATCCGCTGCCATCATAATTCTCATGATGGTACAGGATACTCTCCAATACAAAGTCCGAATATCCCTGTCCTTTCAGTTCCTCATATCCCAATGTTGAATGCATACGGACATACTTCAGTTCCTCAATCACAAGAGGATCCTGTTCCTGTCCGTTGATATAACTTGTCAGCTTCAGCTTTCCTATATCATGGAGCATTCCCGCAATCGCAAGTTCATAGCACTGTTCATGCGGCAATCCCATCTCTTCCGCAAGTGCATAAGCAAGATTACTTACCATCATCCCATGATGCAGTTCAGAAGCAAGGTCAAACTCCAGAATCCTCTCCTGCGAACCCACTGCTGTCTTTTGTACTGTATTCAAAGTGTTACCTCCACATCCTACAGCCAGGTAGCTATTGCTGTCCGTTTTCTCTCAATCATCTCATCAATGCGTGAAATATAATTGGAAACATCCTTTACATTCTCCACACGTTCGATCCTTTTGCCATGGTCAAAGACCAGCTTGGAAGAACCACCTGCACCCAGTGCAATGATCGGCTGTTTTTCCTCCATAATCAGTATATTGTAAATTCCAGCTTTGTCAACCTTTGCATAGCCAACATTTTCAAAATTTCCCTTCATATTCTTCTGTCTGTACAAATAATAAGGGCCCATTTCCATCTCATATGCTGTTTTCATCGTGAGATCCATGATCTCCTGATTGTTCTCAAAAGACATTTCCTGATATTTTTCTTTGAAAATATTTAACCGTGCTGCACGCTTAACTGCCAGAGAATGTACCGTCATGCTGTCCGGAGCCAGTTCACGGATCTGTTCAAGGGTACGTTCTACCATATGAATGTCCTCTCCAGGAAGACCTACGATCAGATCCATATTAATGTTATCAAATCCCAGTTCTCTTGCCAGATGAAAGGCTTCCTTTGTCTGGTCTACTGTATGTTTACGCCCGATAATCTCCAAGGTCTCCTGATTCATTGTCTGCGGATTTACAGAAATTCTGGTCACCGGATATTCCCGAATTGCCATCAGTTTCTCTCGTGTGATACTATCCGGTCTGCCGGCTTCTACAGTAAATTCAGCCAGCCCCTCGTAACCAAAAGCTTCTCCAACAGTATCCAGAAGTTTCCGGATCTGATGCGGAAGTAATGTGGTCGGAGTACCACCTCCTATATAAATGGTATCCAGTTTTCTGCCCTTCATCATAAGAGCCGTTTCCCTTACTTCTTTGCAAAGGGCTTCTACGTACTCATCTGATCTTTTCTCCCACACTTTCAGCGGATACGAACTGAAAGAACAATACAGACAGATACTCGGACAGAACGGAATTCCGATATAAAGGCTGTATCCATTCTCATAATCAATATCTTTGAGAATTTCTCTTTCCCTGTTGGCAATCGTAATGGCAAGGGCTGTTTTCTGCGGACTTACCAGATATTTTTCTCTCATCTCCTGTGCAGCTTCTGTGTTCTTCATACCGGATTCGATCATTCCCATTGCCAGTTTAGCCGGACGAATTCCTGTCAGATTCCCCCATGGAAGTGTTCTGCCCGTTAATTTCACCAGAAGCTGGTACAATGCATACTTAATAGAATCCTTATTCTCTTTTCTCAGTGCATGAGGATCTTTCACTGCACTATCCGTGATCACTCCCGCAGAAGCTACACCTTTTATTTCCGTTTCTTTAATTTCCGGATTTTCTTTTCTATCATATTTTATGAAATAATTTTCATTATCCCGTTCCACGCAGAAGCGGAGGTCATACTCTGCTTCATCATCTTCATAAAGAGTATGTATCTCCGCCTCGGGATAAAATGCTTTAATCAATTCATAAACATCATGTTCAAATTCTCTGTTCTCAAACAGAATGCCTATCTTATACAAATGGATTATACCTCTTTTCATAGCCAATGCTTGTAGATACATCATGTCCTGGAAAAACTTCTGTTTCTTCCGGAAGAGAATCTACCAGTTTATGCAGACTCTGCACGATCTGTGCTGTACTTCCTCCCGGAAAATCTGTTCTTCCCACCGAACCATAAAAAACAGTATCGCCACTAAACAATACCGCCTCATCTTTCAGATAATAACAGCAGCTTCCCTTGGTATGTCCCGGTGTATGAATCATCTGAACAGAAAAACCAGCAATCTTAACCACGTCCAGATCTTCAAGAAAAACATCCGGCGCAATGGAACAATCTCTTCCACAATGTGCTGTCATATTAATCTCCGGTTCCCGAAGCATCTCTTCTTCCTGACGACAGGCATAAATCGGAATATTGTATTTCTCTTTCACTGCCTGAGCTGCCATGATATGGTCAAAATGTCCATGTGTAAGCAGAATTGCCACCGGTTTTCCATTCATCTGAGAAACTTTCAGCTCAATCTTCTCCGGACAGTCTGCCGGATCTATAATGATCAGCTCTCCGGTTTCTTTATTTTTAAGGAAATAGCAGTTTGTATATACAGGTCCTAATATACATTTCTGTAACTCTAAGTTCTTCATGTTATCCCTTTCTATCCATCGGTTTTCTGTGATCAGCCGGTCGTTCTCTCAACATCAATGACACTTTCTACCTGACGGATTTTCTCTATCAGAGAACGCAGTTCCTCCTTGCTTCCGATTTCAAAGCTCATGGAAATGGTTGCTTTCTCCTGCTTGCTTGTACGGCTGTTAATACTTCTAAGGTCAATCTTACGTTCTGTAAATATCTTAGAAAGATCAACAAGAAGTCCTGTACGGTTATTCGCATATACCTGAATCTCAGCCATGTACTTCTCTTTTTCCTTATTGTCAGGTTGCTGCCATTCTGCCTCGATCAACCGGCTTCGGTCAAGTTCTGACATATTCAGCACATTGATACAGTCTGTACGGTGAATTGTAATTCCACGTCCTCTTGTGACAAAACCTACGATCTCATCACCCGGGATCGGATTACAACATTTTGAAAAACGAACCGCCACATCATGAATACCTTTTACCACAATACCGCTCTTGCTCTTCGCAATATGAAGCTTCTCCTGTGTTTCCGATGCAGCTTCCAGAACCTGCTCATCTGTCAGAGCCTTCTTATTCTCCTTGTCATAGGCTTCTACCAGCTTATTAAATACCTGGCCTTCTTTTAGTCCGCCATGACCAATCGCAGCAAGTACGGAATCCCAGTCGCGGAATCCATATTTATGCATAACAGCCTCCAGATACTGAGGCTTATTATAATTTACAATCTTAAATCCCTTTGCACGGGCATACTGCGCAAGCATTTCCTTACCCTTAAGGATGTTATCTTCTTTTAATTCTTTCTTAAACCACTGGTTAATTTTGTTTTTCGCCTGTGTACTCTTAACCAGTTTCAGCCAGTCACGGCTCGGTCCCTGAGAATTCTGTGAAGTAATGATCTCAATACGGTCACCATTCTTGATCTCGTATTCAATAGGAACAAGCTTTCCGTTTACACGCGCACCTACCATCTTATTTCCAACTGCGCTGTGGACACTGTAAGCAAAGTCAACCGGTGTCGAACCACTTGGAAGTGTCTTGACATCTCCCTGTGGAGTAAAGCAGTAAACACTGTCTGCAAAAAGGTCAAGGTCATTTTTCAGAAGACTCATAAACTCTTTGTTGTCAGACATATCTCTCTGCCATTCCAAGATCTGACGCAACCAGTTAAGCTTCTCTTCTTCACTCTTTCCTACAGGTGCTTTGCCGTCAGAAGATTCCTTATATTTCCAGTGTGCCGCGATACCATACTCAGCAGTTCTGTGCATCTCATAAGTACGAATCTGTATCTCAAACGGCTGTCCATTTGGACCAATCAGAGTCGTATGCAGTGACTGATACATATTGGGTTTTGGCATGGCAATATAATCCTTAAATCTTCCCGGAATCGGTTTGTACATCTCATGAATCACGCCAAGGGCAGCATAACAGTCTTTTACTGTATCTACCAGAATACGGACTGCAAACAGATCATAAATCTGGTCGATCGTCTTATCCTGATTTACCATCTTCTTGTAGATGCTGAAGAAATGTTTCACACGTCCGTCTACCTGTGATTTAATACTGGCATCTTCCATGTGTTTCTTGACTTCTTTTACGATTGCACCTACAAACTGTTCCCTCTCACTCTTGCGCAAAGCAATCTTCTCTACCAGATCATAATAAACATCTGGTTTCAGATATTTCAGTGACAAATCGTCCAGTTCTACTTTTATCTTGGAAATACCGAGACGCATGGCAATAGGAGCATAAATATCCATCGTCTCTCTTGCTTTTTCCTGCTGTTTCTCAGGGCGCATATACTGCAGAGTACGCATATTATGAAGGCGGTCAGCAAGTTTGATCAGAATGACCCGGATATCCTTTGCCATAGCAAGGAACATCTTTCTTAGATTCTCTGCCTGAACTTCCACTTTGTCCGCCGAATAAGACAGCTGTCCCAGTTTGGTAACACCATCTACAAGAAGTGCAACTTCTGAACCAAATTCCTTCTCAACTTCTTCATAAGTCATCCAGGTGTCCTCGACCGCGTCATGAAGAAGACCTGCCACGATTGTCTCTTTATCCAGTTCCAGATCTGCCAGAATGATTGCCACACACAAAGGATGGATGATATATGGTTCACCTGACTTCCTCTTCTGTCCCTCATGCGCCTCACTCGCAACCTTATATGCTTTCTCTATCATAGAAATGTCTGTGGACGGATGATACTTTAAGACACTGTTTATCAGTTCTTTGTAAAGCACCTCCGGACTTGTAAAATCATGCATGGTTTTTACCGCTGCATCTGCTCTTTTTACAGATTCCAGTTTTTCTTTCTCAACCTGCATCTCATTTTTTTTTGCTTCTGTACCTTTCGTCATCTCTGCCATATGCTCCCACCTGCCTGTCCTGCACGATCAGTCGTGCTTATTTACCGTCATAACAAATCACGGATGCTACATCATATCCTTTCAGTCTTTCACGTCCTTTTAATCCTGCAAGTTCCATCAGAAATACAACTTTGACCACTTCTCCGCCAAGCTGTTCTACAAGTTTAATGGCTGCTTCGATAGTACCGCCGGTTGCGATCAGGTCATCAATGATTACTACTTTCTGACCAGGTTTGATGGAATCTTTATGCATCTCGATCTCTGCACTGCCATACTCCAGTTCATAGCTTACAGATACTGTTTCGCATGGAAGTTTCCCTTTCTTACGAATCGGTACAAATGGTTTATGAAGATTATACGCAATCGGCACGCCAAAGATAAATCCTCTGGATTCTGTGCCCGCGATCACATCTACGTCTAAATCTTTCAGGCAGTCCTGCATAGAATTGATTGCCAGCTGCAGACCATCTGCGTCCTGCAGAACACTTGTAATATCTCTGAAAATAATCCCCGGTTCTGGAAAATCCGGTATGCTTCTTACGTATTCTTCAATTTTCTTCATTTTATCTCTCCTCCGGCATATTTAATACAAATCTTCAATAATTTCCCCGATTTTGCTGAAAAAACAGAGACTTGTTCTATTTAGTTAAGTAATAGATTAACTCATAAATATTTTATAGTATATCACCTTTTTATTTTAGAATCAATCGTTACTCTTATACTTAACAATAATTCTGAATAATGATCTGGAGACTTTCCCGGCCTCTGAACCTGTTAATTTCCGGATAATAAGTAACAGAAATACTGTCCTTTTCTCGTATAAAATTCATAAAATCATCTGCTTCTCCAAAATAAATTCCTTCTATTATGGCGCCCTGAGGGTCAAGAAGTTTTAATTTTACCACATTTTTATTTTTTCCAATAATGTTGCTGTCAAGCACTCTTAATCCTTTTTGCGCAAAAATTGGCTTTACATTTCCCTTTCCAAAAGGTTCTAACAGAGAAATCTGTTCTACCAGTTCTTTTGTAATATAGGAAATCGGCATTGCCACATCAATTATGATCTTAGGCCTTAGATCTTCTTCGGTCAATGTACAATTTTGGTTCAGCTGTTCTCTGAATTTCTCTATATTCTCTTCCTCTATCGAAAGTCCTGCCGCCATCGGATGCCCACCAAACTGAACCATCAGATCCGCACATTTTATCAGTTCATCATACATGGAATAGCTTTCTATGGATCTTCCACTGCCTTTTGCACATTTTTCTCCTCTTGTCAGCACAAATGCGGGTTTGTGATATTTCTCCCTGAGTCTTCCTGCAATAATTCCCGCAAGGCTCTCATGGCATTCCGGAAGATACACCACCAGCACCCTGTCATTTTTCAGTTCTGTTGTTTCTATAAGCTGGATTGCTTCTTCCTTTCCTTTTTCAGTAAGTGCTTTTCTACTCTGATTAAGCGCTGTTAAATCCCCCGCAAGTTTTGCTGCTTCTTCTTTTGTCGGTGCATTCAAAAGCGCAAGCGAACGTGCTGCTGTGTCCAGTCTTCCACTGGCATTGATGCAAGGTCCTAACACAAATCCAATGTGATAGGCTGTAATCTTTGAGTCCTCCAGATTATTGGCACGAATCAGTTCCTGCAAACCTTTATTTTTTGTATTTGGGAGGCGTCTGAGGCCTTCTTTTACCAGAATACGGTTTTCTCCCTGAAGATTCATGACATCACCCACTGTTGCAATTGCAACCAGCTCATAGTAATCTTCCAGTTCTTTCTTTTGGATATCAAATCGTTCATAAAGAGCTGTGATGTATTTAAAAGCTACCACTGCACCACATAGATTTTTATTCGGATACAAACAGTCATATTGTTTCGGATTCAGAATCGCATCCGCAGGCGGCAATATTACCCGGCGTTCTCCGTTTTCCTCTCTGTAAGGAATTTCATGATGATCTGTTACAATCACTGTCATGCCTTTTTCTTTTGCCATCTGAATTTCTGCAGAAGCAGCAATTCCATTATCACAAGTTACGATAGTGTCAATTTTATCCGACTCGGCTCTGTCTATCAGATGCTCATGGATCCCATATCCGTCTGCGACTCTGTCAGGAATATAAGTATCTACATTTGCTCCGATTCTTGTCAAGCCTTTCAATAAAATGTATGTAGAAGTTACACCATCAATATCATAGTCTCCGATAATCCGGATTTTCGCCTCCTGCTGTATTTTTTTCTCCAGTATGTCTACTGCTTTTTTCATATCTTTCATTAACCAGGGAGATGGAAGCGTATCTATTGTCCCTAACAGATATTCTTTAATTTTCTCTTCCCCGACCACATCTCTGTTTCTGATCAGCCTTGCGATCACCGGATCAATATGAAACTGTCTGCCTATCAGGTTAAAGTCCGCCTTCTTTGCAGCTACTACCCATTTTTCCATGTATTTTCTCCTCATTTATCTATAATAGTTAAACAAAACTAATTTCTTTTGCTTTCTCGTGAATGTCCACGGATTATTACATAATAATACAGTTTTCATCGGCTATGCAATACGTTTATAAAAAATGTCCCGGGGATTATCCCCCGGGACGGTATGTATCTGAACATTTAAATCAGATGAATATTCTATTTCTGTTCAGCATCATCATTTTACTGATTTTTTGCAGCTTCTTCAGCTGCCAGACGCTCAGCTACTCTTTTTCTGTTTTTCTTCTTAGGCTGAGTCGGATCTTTCTGCGATACGTCACGTGCTTTTTTAGGTTTAGAAGAAGATTTTCCGGATGTGGAAACTGTGGCAATCGCCGGCTGTCCTTTTCCTGCAAATTTCTTTTTCATTACATACCATAATGCACCTGTAATGCATACAGAAGAATATGCACCGACAAGAACACCAACCATCAGAGGTGCTGCGAACTCACGGATAGAAGAAACACCCATGATATAAAGAACAGCTACCATAACGAAAGTTGTAAAGGAAGTATAAATACTTCTTGTAAGTGTCTGAGTGATACTTGCATTTACAATCTCTGCCAGTTTCTCTCTGGAACCGCTGTGCAGATTCTCACGGATACGGTCGAAGATAACGATCGTAGCGTTAATGGAATAACCTACAATCGTAAGCATGCAGGCAATAAATGTATTACCTACGGATACTCTCGCGATTGCATAGAAAGCAAGTACAACTAAAACATCATGCAGAAGTGCAAGTACCGCACTGCTTGCAAAACGGATGTCTTTAAATCTGAACCAGATATAAAGGAGCATACAGATTGTAGCTACGATAACCGCTACAATCGCATCCTGACGCATTTCCTTACTTACTGTAGAAGAAATACTCTCTGTGGAAATTGTGCTCTCATCTACACCAAATTTCTCAACCAGTGCATCTTTAAGCGCCTCACGCTCGCTCTGTTCCAGAGAACGTGTCTTAATTACAACCTGATTTGTTCCTACTACTTTTGTAGGCTGAACGTTCTTATCGCCTGTTACATCTTCAACAACTGGTGTTACCTCAGAGTCAATTGTCTTAATGTCCATGTCCTCATTAAATGTAACAGTTGTAGAAGTACCACCTGAGAACTCAAGGCTGTAATTCAAAGCTTTATTTCCGGCATTTGAATGAATAAACATTGCTACCGGACCGCTAAGAATAAGGATAATGGAAATAATGAAGAATACTTTCTTCTTTCCAAGGAAATCTACTACCTTACGTTCTTTAGCAGCTCCGTAGAATTTCGCATCGCGAACTCCAACTGCATAAAGCGCGTTCACAACCAGACGTGATACAACTAAAGCTGTAAACATAGAGATTACGATACCAAGAGCAAGAGTATAAGCAAAGCCCTTAACTGTACCGGATCCAAGCCACATCAGCACGAATGCAGCAATCAGAGTTGTGATATTTCCATCGAAGATTGCGGAGAAAGCTTTGCTGAAACCGGATTTGATGGAATTTCTTACGGATACACCTGCACCAATCTCCTCACGGATACGTGCATAAATAATAACGTTGGCATCCACCGCCATACCGATACCCAGAATAATACCCGCAATACCCGGAAGAGTAAGTGTGATGTCAAAGGCATTCAGTGTAATCAGCATCAATGATGTATAAAGGATCAGCGCAACACCTGCAACAACACCAGGTACGCGGTATACAATGATCATGAAAATAATAACAATGATAAGGCCGATAGCACCTGCAAGAACACTTGTAGAAATTGCTTCCTCACCAAGCTGTGCAGCTACAACACTGGAACGAAGTTCTTCCAGTTCCAGTCCCAGGGAACCGATACGGATATAAGAAGCAAGGTTCTGTGCTTCTTCCAGATCAGACATACCACTAATCTGTGCTTTTCCACCGGAAATCTCCTCATTTACGTTCGGAGCACTGATGATCTGATTATCGTAAACAATCGCTATCTGCTTGCCTACATTCTCTTTTGTAGCTTCTGCAAACTTTGCCTTACCACTATTGTCTCCGTCAGAAGTAAGTGTAAGACTTACTACATACTCTTTTGCGCTTGTGTTCTGATTCTGAATGGCACCACCCTGTGCATCTGCCACATCAGAGCCCTCCAGAACAACACTTCCGGATTCTTTAATCTCATCCATTGTTCTGGAAAGAACATAGCCGTTCTGTCCTGTAGTAAAGTTCTGGTTTCCGTCAGCATCCTGCTGAGTGATAAAATACAGAGAACCTGGTTTACCCAGATCGTTCAGAATGGTATCTGCATCTGTAACACCAGGAATCTCAACTGTGATACGGTCTGATCCTTCCTGATATACCTGAGCTTCTGTACTGTACTGTTCTACACGCTTCTGGAGCTTGTAGATAGTATCTGACATTTCCTCGCTTGTCGGATTACTTTCCTTGGCCTGGTAGGTAATGCTGACACCACCGGCAAGATCAAGACCTGTGTTGATATGTT